>Ga0154399_1053_pt2 | contig 1361 bp, 3 predicted proteins | sample RifGroB2_FD_115903 | JGI IMG/M metagenome (GOLD analysis project Ga0154399, IMG submission 115903) | Chloroflexi bacterium GWB2_54_36 | reverse complement strand
AGGAGTGCTGCGTGTCAGGTGGCAAATGTCAAGTGCCAAGTGGGGCGGGGCGAAAGCATTCTTCCTCGCGATCGATACCCCGCTAGCCCCGCCCTTACAAACATCGGCGAAAAATATTGACAAGTTAGGGTCGCGGAATGTATGATGCGGTTTCAGGTTTGTACCATGCGAAAGGAGTAGAGCGATGAAAATCAAATTGACCAGCGTACCGGTGGATGACCAGGCGAAGGCGTTGGATTTTTATACGCGGGTATTGGGATTTGTGAAAAAGACCGACCTGCCAGCCGGTGAATTCCGCTGGCTGACGGTGGTGTCAACGGAAGCACCGGATGAGGTGGAATTGCTGCTCGAGCCGAGCGAGAAACCTGAGACCCAGACGTACAAAAAGTATTTGAAGGGCATGGGCATTCCGTACACCGCATTTGCGGTGGCGGACGTTCAAAAAGAATACGAACGGCTCACCGGGCTGGGGGTTAAGTTCACCATGGAGCCCACGCCCATGGGACCGACGGTGCTGGCGGTGTTTGACGACACCTGCGGGAATTTGATCCAGATTTATCAGGGGTAGGAGCGTGTCATCGCGATGGGCGAAGGGATCCGCGACCCCTTCGCCCATCGTTTTTATTAAACATTATCACCTCGCCAGGGTCGGCTTGATTGATCCTATTGTTTTACCCATTCGTCGGATGAAAGAACGTAAAACTTGAATGGGCTAAGTTCATTCATCCTTTATTTCTTCAACAATGCCGACTGTATAATCATCGATTGTAGCTGTAAATTGATAACAACCAGGATGGGGGAAAATGAAGCTTGAGCCAAAAAATGTGTATCCTTCCGGTTTTGGTGAAACGATGCGATGATCCTGAGTTGCGGTATCAATTATCAATGCAGCTTTAGGCTTCTCTTTGTAGTGTGCGGTCGTGTCATTGATCCACTCCACCGAGCTATCATTCGGAAAAAGCACTTTCCCCTTCCCATCAAGCTGCTTACCCGTTATTCGTACCTTCCCCTGAATTTCATCAGCAATAACCCAAAGTTGCTTTAAGGTTCGTCCTTCATATGGAGATGAAGGAAATGTAACAGACCCTAATTGTTGCCAGGGAATCGGGCCGCCTCCACCTATATTTAGCCAGATGGGGTACTTACCGGCTGGATTGAACTCATCCCCTAAAAAGTTGGGCGCGTCAACGGGGGTCACCGGACATGGTTCTCCGGGTTTCAGGCTATTGCTGGGTGCAGAGCATGCAGTAACGAATAGAAACAAAATGCCAATTGTCAATATTCCAAAAGAAATTGAGCGCCCCCATCTATTGTGGACTGGTATATTGCGCATCGCAAACCTCGTTAAGTATTGCCTGGTT
>Ga0154399_1068_pt1 | contig 14011 bp, 14 predicted proteins | sample RifGroB2_FD_115903 | JGI IMG/M metagenome (GOLD analysis project Ga0154399, IMG submission 115903) | Chloroflexi bacterium GWB2_54_36 | reverse complement strand
TTCAGCGGCACTGGCAGCGCTGGCGATCCCCGCCGGGTCATCCGCCGGCCCCAGGATTACAAAGTCGTTGTACATGACATCTTCTCGGCGGACGCCGTGGCCATTGTCCATGAAATCTTTTTCTTTTGCCGCCGAATGCACCAGCAGTACATCGGCGTTGCCATCCATTCCCAACTGAAGGGCTTGCCCGCTACCGACCGCAACTACATTCACATCGCAGCCGCAGATCGCTTCAAAATCCGGCAGGATATAGTCAAGCAAACCAGAATCATCCGTGCTGGTGGTTGTTGCCAATATCAACTGATCCACAATTCCTGCTGGAATATCAGTAGGCACTGCAGCAGCAGTTTCAGAGGTCGTCGGCAATGGGACAGGAGTATCTGCCACCGCTGTAGCGGGCACAGGCTTTTCGGTTGGAGCAGCAGTACCGCAGGCAGAAAGCAGCAAAACTCCGATAACCGTTAAAGTTGGCAAGGTAAATGTATACCGGTTCGTCATAATCATTCTCCTTTAGCGCTTTGTACTGCGGGCAATCTTACCAGACCATCTCGCCACGGACAAACCGCCGGGTACGGCTGTCGCGTGGATTCTCAAAGAATGTCTGGGTATCAGCGGTCTCGATAATTTCACCATTCAACATCAGCGCAACCCGGTCAGCCAACCGGCGGGCCTGGAAGATATTATGCGTCACCAGGACAATGGTCGTTTGGTGGGCTTGATTGATGCCGCGGATGACCGATTCGATCATTTCCGCATTATAGGGATCAAGATTGGCGGTCGGCTCATCCAGCAAAAGTACCGATGGTTTAAGGATTAACGCCCGCGCCAGCGCCACCCGTTGCGCCTCGCCGCCTGAGAGAGCATGCGCGGGAGAGCGCCGCAGAGCAGCCAACCCGAAGCGCTCGAGCATTTCGTCCACCTCTTTTTGTCCGTCATTCTGTCCGCGCAACCTGAGCCCGAAGAGCAGGTTGGCGGTGACGCTGCCCGAAAGCAGCGCCGGGTTTTGAAATACCGTTGTGACCGTCCGCCGGATTTCGAGCGGCACGTTCTGATGATTGATCGGCTGTTGATTAAAGTAAATACTGCCGCTGTCAGGCGCTTCAAGGAAATTCAACAAACGCAGCAAGGTAGATTTTCCAGCGCCACTGGGCCCAACTACCGCTAATATTTCGCCGGGATAAATGTCCAGCTGATTAATATGCAGGATTTGCCGGCCAGAATAGGCTTTTGTCACGTTTGCGAGTTGGTACACCGGCGCCATTAGTGCCCCTTCCCTTGCAATTGGGCTGCCGACAGATTGATGAGGAATGCCATACCAAGCAGAACGATTCCCAGACCGATCGCAAGTTCGAAATTACCGCGCCGGGTTTCGAGCAAAATAGCGGTGGTCATGACGCGGGTGGAACCGTCGATATTGCCACCCACCATCATCACCGCGCCGACTTCAGACAAAATGCTGCCCAGTCCCCCAATGAGCGCCACCAGAACACCGCGGCGCGCCTCCCACAGGGTAGCGCCAAGCGCTTGCAGCCGGGTGGCACCCAGCGACCGGACTTGCAGCCGTAAGTTAGGACTGACTTCGCCAACCGCGGACATGGTGTAGCCGATTACCAGCGGCGCGGCGATGATGACCTGGGCATCGATCATGGCTTCCACAGTGAAAAGTTTGGGTATCCAGGCTTGCTGCAGCGGACCAAGCAGGCCGTTATTGGAGAGCAGCAGGTAGACAGCCAGCCCAACCACCACTGGCGGCAGCCCCATGCCTGTGTAAACTAAAGCTTGAATCATGCGCCGGCCCGGAAAACGGGTCAAGCCAAGCACAGCCCCCAGCGGTATGCCCAGGAGGGCGCTCAGAAGCAGCGCAGCGCCGCTCACCTGCGCGGACACGCCGATTATCTGCCATAGCGCTGGATCGCCACTAAAAAACAGCTTCAATCCTTGAATAATGCCTGAAGAGATTGTTTCCAAACCGAGTGCCTGCCTGGAACTGGTTGTTGCCAACTCCGAAAATAACCTGGATAGATTGATATGTACAAATATGCAGGTTTTCGTCCATTATAATCGTCCTGAAGGTGTCATTCGTGAAAAGGACGATTCACCACCAATCCTTTCAAGGCCATGTCGTTGCCATCGTGTTAATTCTGGCGATGCTGCTGGGCGGGTGCGCCCAAACCACTCCCGCAGTGATCCGAACGCTGGGCAAAGCCACCATCACGCTCATGCCGACGCAAACGCCGGTGCCCGCAACCCCAACGGTTACGTTCACTCCAACCCTCTCGCCACCGACAGAAACCGCAACGATCACCCCCACCAGCGAACCGACGGAATGCCGCAAACCGCCCGATGATTATGAATTGGTGAATATCGACGGCTACTGGCTCAATGCCCGCACTGTCGCCATGTTGGAATACGCCCAATTGCTGTATGGCGGCGAGATCGACCTGACCGGCAGCGCTATTACCCAGGGTTCGTTTCATGATAATGGCGCTGCCAGTTTTGGCACACACCTTGGCGGAGGCGCGGTTGACCTTTCGGTCATGCGCACAGGCACCTGGATCGTGCTTTACGATGACATCCCGGTTCTACTCCAGGCTCTGCGGCTGGCGGGCTTTGCAGCCTGGCTGCGGGAAGTTGACGAGGTCTTTCCGGGCTCAGGCATTCACATTCATGCCATCGCCATTGGCGACCGCGACCTGTCAGAAGCTGCCCGCGCTCAACTGGACGGCGAGGCCGGCTACTTCCGCGGGTTCTCCGGGCTGCCGCCGGTCAATAACAAGCCAACCCTTGACCGGTACGGCGGTCCGGTGCTATGTCAGTGGATGCGCGACGCCGGATACGAAGATTTACGGCCTGTTCTGTCTACGCCAGCGCCATAAATTATGAGATACCTGTTTTTATGGTAGCATTCGCCATATGACCAATGACCTGGGCAGACATCCAGATTTCTTTATTCGAGATATCCCCATTTTCGGGCGCAGCATCCTGGCGCCGATGGACGGCGTATCCGATTTGCCGTTTCGCAGCCTGGCGCGGCGGCTGGGGTCAGCTGCCAGCTATACTGAATTCATCAACGCCATCGACATTGTCAACGGTCACCCCGACCTGGCCCGCCGCCTGCAATATGCGGAATTCGAACGCCCGATCGTTTTCCAGGTTTTCGACGACGACCCGCAGCGCATCGTTGAAGCTGCTCGCATGCTGCTCGCCTACCGACCGGACGTCATCGACGTAAATCTGGGTTGCTCGGCAAAATGTGTTACCAACCGCGGCGCAGGCGCTGCATTACTGCGCGAACCCGAAAAAATTGGCGCAATATTTAGAGCCTTATCCCGCGCGCTGCCTGTGCCCGTTACCGGGAAAATTCGCCTGGGTTGGGATGAGACTTCCCTTAATTACCTCGAGGTAGCCAGGATTATTCAAGATAACGGCGGCAGCCTGGTCGCAGTCCATGGGCGAACGCGGGTGCAGGGCTACACTGGCAGCGCCCGCTGGGAGCCCATCGCTGAAATTAAAAAAGCGCTCCAAATTCCGGTCATCGCCAACGGCGATATCACCACTGCAGCCGAAATGGAGTATGTCCTGCAATCAACCGGTGCCGATGCAGTGATGATCGGTCGGGCGGCTTTGGAAAATCCCTGGATCTTCTCAGGATTGGAACGCAGTCAGATCCCGCCTGCGGTGGTGCAACAAACTCTGATGCGGCATTATGAGGCAATGTTGGATTACTACGGTCCTGAACGCGGTAATGTACTGTATCGTAAGTATGCCAAACGCCTGTTGCAGCCGTATAACCCCGAGCGAAATGAGCTTCTGAACCTGCTCACCGCTGCTTCGCCGCAAGCCTTTCAAACATTATTGAGTGAATTCTTTAACCGCTTCCTGGCTGAACCCGTCTTGGAATGAAGCAATATAATCAAGTCATCCTGAAAATCCAGAATGGACTGACGACAGCATGTCGGCACTGACCCATGACTTGATGGTGCGCGGTATCGCAGCAACTAAAGCCGACGAAAAGTCGGAGGCTATCCGCTATTTTACCAGGCTGCTGGATTTAGACCCGACCCCCGAAGAACAAACCGAAACCTGGCAATGGCTGGCAACCCTCGTTGAAGATCCCGTCGAGAAGAAAACTTATCTGGATGAAATTCTCTCGCGCAACCCCGGTGATGCCCGGGCACGCCGGAAGCTGGCAGAGTTGAGCGGCGCATTAAATCCGGCAGATGTGATTGACCCCGACCGCAAACCTGCTACAGCGCCTATCGAACCGGTGCGCGCCAAAGTCCAGCGTTTTGTGTGTACAGTTTGCGGTGGACGCATGGTCTTCACTGCTGACGGCAATGAATTGGTTTGCGAGAACTGCGGTTCCCGCAAGGCTATTGGCGGTCTGAAATCCCGCTTGTCTGCAGGTAAATCCGCAAATTTCGCGGCAGCCATGGCGACGACTCGCGGACATGAGATTCCTGTCCGCGCCCGAATTACCACCTGTCAGGGTTGCAGCGCTGAATTTCAGGTCCCGGCGCATATTTTGAGCGAGAATTGCCCGTACTGTGGGTCGAGTTATGCAACCTCTGATTCGAGCGAAAAGGAAACGATCCAACCTGCCAGCCTGATCCCTTTTAAATTCGGAGCAAGAGGGGTACGCGAAAGATTACAAAGCTGGTTTACGGCGGAAAGTTTCGAAAAGACCCCCTGGTATGCTGCGCCGCGTGGATTTTACATTCCGGTTTGGAATTTTACCGTCGGCGGCCAGCTCTCCTGGACTGCCAGCATTCAGAATAATGACCGCTGGGAGACGATTCGGGATACAAAAATTATCCACCATCCTGAAATCCTGGTGCCCGCTACCAACCACCTCCCTGAAGCCAGCAATGAAATTGTCAATACCTTCCAACTGGCCGGAATGGTAAACTTCGACTCGCACTACCTGGCAGATTGGATGGCAGAGACCTACCAGATTCCAGTCAGCGACGCCTCGCTGAACGCCAGAAAAACTGTGTTGGAGGCAGAGAAGGAGCAAATTCCGAATCAATATAACCAACAAATCTCCAACCTGAGGATCAACCCGGCTTCCATGGCGGTTGATTCGTACCAGCTAATTCTCTTACCAATCTGGTTGACCACCTACCAGCACGATCAGGAACGATTTGAGGTCACGGTCAACGGGCAGAACGGCCAGGTGATCGGTCAACTGCCCACCCGTGGCTTATCCGAATGGATCAGTGGGATTTTTGGCGGATAGCCTGTTTCAATATTTCGGTTAAACTTTCCAAATAAGACATGTTGCAGTACTTAATCAATTTTCACGGAGAAAAGACATGCCTGCACAAACAAAAAGATTGATTACAGCCGAAGATTTATACAAATTTCAAGTGCTTTCATCGCCAAGAATCAATCCTACTGGAACCCAGGTCGTCTTTTCTGTCCAGCGGGTCGATCGAAAATCTGAAAAGAAATATACCAACCTGTGGATGGTCTCCACCGCAGCGGGCAGCCAACCCCGGCAGTACACTTTCGGCGACCAATCCGACAACCAACCGGCATGGTCGCCGGATGGCAGGCTCATATCCTTTATTTCCAATCGCGGTGACCAGGAAAAACCGGCGCAAATATACCTGATTGAAACTTCCGGCGGCGAAGCCTGGCCGCTTACGAAAATAGAAGGGGAAATCGAGGATTATATCTGGTCGCCGGATGGCAAAACCCTGCTTTGCACCGTCCGCAAAACTGACGCCGATGTCCTGACCCGTGAGAAGAACCCGGATTTGAAAAAGTTAGGGACTCCTGCCCGTCATTACGATCGGGTATTCTATAAACTCGACGGTTACGGCTACCTGCCGCTGGAACGCACCCATCTGTGGTCGGTAGACGTCAAAAGCGGCAAGGCCAAACAACTGACCGATCACCCGGTTCACGACCAGCAGGAGCCGGATATTTCGCCGGATGGCAAATGGATCCTCTATGCCTCGAATAGCTGCGAAGACCCGGATGCATACCCCGACCGGATCGATCTGTTTATCATGCCTTTCAACGGCGGAGAGGCGCGCAAAATCAATACTCCGCTCGGTTCGAAAGGGTCTCCGCGTTTTTCACCCGACGGTAAGTGGCTTGCCTATTACGGACAGGAAGGAGAAGGCGAAGGTTGGCGAAACGCCGGCGTTTGGGTTGTGCCTGTGGATGGGTCAAGCGAGGCCATCAACCTGACCAAAACCGAGGATATTCATGTCAGTGCCTGGACGATCAACGATATCGGCCAGGCCGAAACACGTCCGGCTTTCTGGTCGAAGGATGGCAAAACGATTTTCTTCCCCGTTTTAACCAAAGGCTCATCGCATCTTTATCAGGTCGAGGTCAAGAGCCGCAAAGTCAACCCACTGCTGGATCCAGTTGGCGTGGTGTCCGCGCAATCCTTCGACGCCAATGTTTCCAAAATGGCTTATCTGTTCGGTACCCTGGATGACCCGGGGCAGATTTGCGTCGTAGATTTAAAAGGTGGTAAAACCAGTGCCCCGCGCCAGTTGACGCGTTTCAACCGAGACTGGCTGGACAGGGTTGACCTTGGCATTACAGAAGAGGTCTGGTTCAAAGGCAAGGACGGCAATCCATTACAGGGATGGATTCTCAAACCGCCGAACTTCGATTCGACCCAAAAGTACCCGTCGATTATGGAAATTCACGGCGGACCGCTCACCCAGTACGGTTTTCTGCTCATGCACGAGTTCTATTACCTGGCTGCCCAGGGCTTTGTGGTGTATTTTTGCAACCCGCGCGGCGGCCGCGGTTACGGCGAAGGACATGCCGGTGCCATTGCACACAACTGGGGCGAAGCCGACTATTCCGACTTGATGCGTTGGGCGGACTATGTTGCCAAACTTCCATACATCGACACCGCCCGAATGGGCGTCACCGGCGGCAGTTACGGCGGTTACATGACTGTCTGGGTTATCGGGCATACCCAGCGCTTTAAATCCGCGGTCTCCCAGCGCTGCGTATCCAACTTCGTCTCCATGTGGGGCTCAAGCGATTTCAACTGGGTCTTCCAGCAAGAGCTCAACCATAAAGCGCCGTTCGAAGATTTGCAATATTACTGGGAGCACTCGCCAATCGCATTCATTGGTAATGCAAAGACACCCACGCTGGTGATTCATAATGAAATGGACCACCGCTGCCCAATCGAACAAAGCGAACAGGTATTTGTCGCACTCAAACGCCTGGGGGTTGACACCGAATTTGTCCGCTTCCCGGACGAGTTCCACGGATTGTCGCGCACCGGGCGCACGGATCGCCGTATCTTACGCTTGAATCATATTTTGCGCTGGTTCAAGAAATATTTGCAGGCGGCTTGATCATGGCAGCACCCGCCACGCATCCCAACCTGCCCCTCATTGACCTTCACCGCCACCTGGAAGGTTCCATGCGGTTGGAAACCGTACTGGATCTGGGGCGCAAGCACAACTTGCCGCTGCCAGCCTGGGATGTGGAGGGGTTGCGTCCGCATGTTCAGGTCACGGAACCGCAGCCCGGTGTCATGGCTTTTCTGGAGAAAATTAAGTGGTTGGTAACAATTTTAGTGGACTACGATGCTTGCCGGCGAATCGCATATGAGAACGTCGAGGATTTGCTGCGTGAGGGCATCGATTATGCCGAATTAAGGTTCAGCCCGTGGTTTATGGCCGAAAGGCACGGGCTGGATCCGTCTGCTGTGGTCGAGGCGGTGGTGGACGGCGTGGAGGCGGGTGTGAGGGACTTTGGCGTGCCCGTTCAGATCATTGGCATCCTTTCCCGCACTTATGGTGCTGAGGTTGGGTACAAGGAGCTGGCAGCCTTGTTGGCTCTCAAAGATCACCTGGTGGGCGTCGATCTGGCTGGCGATGAAGCCAATTTTCCGGCCCGCCTTTTCACAAGTCACTTCAAGCAGGCGCGGGATGCCGGGATGCATGTCACCGTGCATGCCGGCGAATCCGATGGCCCCGGCAGCATCCGCCAGGCAGTGGAACTATTAGGCGCTGAGCGCATAGGCCACGCGGTTCACCTGTTTGAAGATCCATCCGTCGTTGATCTGCTACTGGAACGCCGCATCGGCATCGAAGCTAACCTGACCAGCAACGTTCAGACTTCATCCGTTGTCAGCTTTGCGGCACACCCGCTGCGGGCCATGCTGGATGCCAGCCTTTTGGCGACCATCAACACCGACGACCCGGGCATCAGTGCGATCACCCTGAAGCATGAATATGAAATTGCAGCTCCGGCAGCCGGTTTGACGCCCCGTCAAATCGTGCAAGCGCAAGCGAATGCGCTGGAAACCGCTTTTCTACACCCGCTCGACAAACAAACCCTACTGGCAGCCAAACAGGATTAATAATTCTCGGCAATCGGCGTGGAATAATCGACCTTGCGGTCACGTTCGGCTAATTTCTGCATAACCGCTCGACTGCGCAGCCAGAGCCAGGCCATTTGCATTGTACTTGCCAGTGCCAGCCCGCCAATGGTGAAAAATAGGCCAGCCGAGGTCTGCAGCCGGGTGCCAATACTTAATACAATCAGCAGGGTGATGAGCATCAATAGCACTGACTCAGAGACAGCGCGCGTCTTGTGGCTGACTAAGATTGCCCCCTGAAACCAGCTTTGCAGCACCGTTACCGCGGATAGCGGCAGCGCCAGCCAGAACGCTTGCCGGCCCATCTGTGCCAGGGCAGGCTCCAATGCCGAGATTTCGAAGAACCAGATGCTTGCTAATGGTGTGAGAATCAGCAGCAGGTGGAGAAAAGCTGTGGCGAAAAACAGAAATTTTGTTGTCCGCTTCAGATTGGGCAGCGATCCGGAGCGATCCAGATGCGCAACGGTGACTTCGTTATAGGCATAGCCTGCCGAGCGCAGGATGGCAATCAATCCGGCCAGGGCCGGCCAGGTCGCCAATGATTCGATCGCCCGCGGCATGCGGCTCATAGCAGCCGAACCCAAAGGCTGCCACATTAAGGTAATGATCGAGGTCATCGCCAGGGGAGTGTAAAAACTAAAAAAGGCCTTCCAGGTTAGCGGTTCAACAGGTTCGGCTGGCTTCACCTGGTAAAGGATCACCGGTTTGACTTTGAAACCCGTATAGACTGCTTCTGCCATGACGGCTACAGCCTGTGCGGTCGCCCCGACGACCACCCCCGCAAAGCCCTTATACCAGTATCCCAGCAGAAGAATCATCCCGGCGACGGTCAGACGCAGCAGCGTACCGGTTCCGACGACATTCGAATGGCCGAAGCGAATCAAGACACCCTGGTTGAAACGACGGTAAGCGATAGCCCAGGTCCAGGGCAGCATGATCGCCAATCCGAGACGTCCGGGTTCGATGATCTCCTGCGGAACGCCCATGATATTTGTGACTACCCAGTAATACAACGGCGTGAAGGCAATCAAGCCATGCAGAGCTGTCAGCAAACCCCCGGAAATCAACATAAATTTGTTAATCTTCTGGTAAGACGCCCAATCCTTGCTGAGAGCGGTCGATGCCGCCAACAGCATAATAATCGGGGCTTCTACAATCAATGCCACCGGCCAGATTACACCGCTGTAAGCGGCCAGGTTGATTTCCGGTTCAGCCAGCCGGGCCATAACGGCGCTCAACAGCGGCAATTCCGCGCTCATCAAGACCCAGCTAAAAGCCAGCGGCCACCAGGTCTTGAAAATTGCTTTGAACGAATTTTGATAAACTGTATTGTTCACAATAGCTGCAATCTAATTTTTACAAAAACGCAACGGGCGCTAGTATAGCATGGTCAGGTGTGATCTCGAAAAACCTGTTAGGTTTATGTGCGTCCTAACGTAAATGTGTCATAATTTGTTTCAATAGGTGTGAATATGGTCAAAAGAGCACTGGATTTGCCTGGCCGGGAGAAGCCGTATCTCATGGCGCACCGCGGCAACCGGGTTCGCTGCCCGGAAAATACGCTGGCGGCATTTCGCTGGGCGCTGAAGGAAGGCGCGGATATACTGGAAACCGATCTTCACCTGTCGGCTGACGGAGAACTGGTTTGCATCCATGATGCCACCCTCGACCGCACCACCGATGGAGAAGGCCCAGTCGCAGCCAAAACGCTCAGAGAATTGAAGGCGTTATCAGCCTCATGCGACCGGTCGGAATTTGCTGACGAGCGCATTCCGACCCTGGATGAGGTCGCAGCAATCCTGCCAGCAGGCATCGCGCTGGCTTTGGAACTTAAAACCAGCCGCTTCCTGGAACCCGCCGTCGGCCGCCAACTGGTTCATCAATTGCGTACAACCGGCGTATTCGACCGCACCGTGCTGCTTTCATTCCACCTGGATTACCTGCAGTCGGTTCAGCGCGAAGCACCCGATCTACCAATCGGGCAGATCTCCATGACCAACCCTTTCCCGCGAAAAGGCGTACAGCTCAATGGATTGTTTTGGCCAGCCCTGCTGCTTAACCCGTTCTACGCCCGCGCTGCGCATCGCTACGGACAGGCAACCTGCCCGCTCGATCCCACCCCTGACTCCCGGCTAAAATGGTACCGCTGGATGGGCTTTGACGCCATTCTGAGCGATGACCCAGGCTCAACCCTGGCCAAAATGCGTGAAATCGGCTGGCGGGTTTAGAGCCAACCCTTCAGGCCGTACACCCATAGGCCAAAATATTCTTTGAGGGCATTGGTTGTCTGAGACAAAGCGCCTACATTGGGCAAGAGATTGATCAACTGGGCAGCAAAATTGCCATTCCACAGGTCTTGCCAGGCATAATCCGGCACAGCGTAATCGGCTGGCGCCGGGATTACTTCAATCCCTTGTTTTTCGAACAAGGCTGCCGAACGCGGCATATGCATCGCAGAGGTGACCAAAACGATGCGGTCGATGCCTTCTTCCTTGAGCATCCGCGCGGAGAAAAGCGCATCTTCATAGGTGTTCTGGGAATCAGGTTGCAGCCAGAGCGCATCTTGCGGGATGCCAATGAAAACCAGTACCTCTTTCATCTCCTCTGCCGGGGTGCTTGGGCGACCACCAAGCCAGGTGATGTTGCCGCCACTTAAAAGCAAGCGCGGGGCTACCCCCTCCCGATAAAGCCGCGCAGCGTAAAGTACGCGGTCACCGGCGCCGTTCAACTCTACCGCAGCCCGCGGCGGCCCATAGGATTCGGTTCCCCCACCCAGGACGACAATCACATCGGCTGATGGGATGATCTCAGGTGGTGTGATTCGGGTTTCCAGCGAGCGGACCAGGCTGGACGAAACCCATCGGTTACCGCCGACCCACAGAAGTATCAGCGCCAATCCCAGAAAAGCGTTCTGCGCCCGGCGTTTTTTTGAAAATATGAGCGCGAAGAAGATCAAAATGCAGGCAAGGCCGATTGGATAAACCAGCAGCGGCAGGAATTTCGAGAGAAAGACAAACATGCAGACCTCACGGATGGTGAAAAGAAAACGGTTTAGAAATTATACCTTCCAAATTTGGGCATTAATTTCCCGTCAATACCCGGCTGGCTCATTTCACTTGCATTGATTTCAGGTAGAATCGAAATAAATCATTCAGGAGGGAAAAATGAATAAATGGCGGCTGACCAATGCACTGACCCTGACCATTATGTTGATCGTCAACACGCTGGCGAACACCCTGCCTCTCAACGGCAAAACGACGGCTGAGATTTCCGATTCCTACCCGGTGCTGTTTACCCCGGCTGGATATGTATTCTCGATCTGGGGGTTGATTTACCTGGCTTTGATCGGATTTACCATTTTTCAGGCGCTGCCAGGCCAACAGGCCAATCCGCGCATCGAACGCATCGGCGGCTGGTTTGCGCTGGCCAACCTCCTCAATGCCGGTTGGATTTTCGCCTGGCACTGGGAGATCCTCGGGTTAACCGTTATCCTCATGTTGGGTTTGCTGGCCTGCCTGGTGGTCAGCTACACCCGGTTGGAAATTGGCCTGCACCCCCCAGTCCACCCAGTGGAACAGGCGCTGGTTGATTTTCCATTTTCGCTCTACCTGGGTTGGATCTCAGTGGCAACCATTGCCAATATTAGCGCAGCCCTTTATGCCGCTGGCTGGAACGGCTTTGGTGTCTCGCCGGAAACCTGGGCAGTGATCATGATCGGTGTAGCGACACTGGTTGGATTGCTGATGATCCACCGGCGTAACGCTATCGCGTACCCCGCGGTGCTTATCTGGGCGTTCATTGGTATTCGCCTCCGCCCGGAGCAGGTCGAGGTCGTGGGCACTGCCGCTGGCGTGGCAGCTTTTATCTTATTGATATACACCACACTGCGCATGCTGCGCGCCCGCCAGCAAATGTTTCTGGATGCCCGCGGTGAGCGTCCCACCGATTAATGGATGAACAGTTTGTGCTGAGGTTCACAAAGTCGTTTGTCGGTTATAATCAGCGCCGTTATTTATAAGCCATTATTAAATCCACCTTTTGGAGGAAAACGTGATGACTGAAAATTTAGTGTTGCTGCGTCATGGACAGTCGACCTGGAACCTGGAAAACCGCTTCACCGGTTGGACGGATGTTGACCTGACTGACACAGGCATGCTGGAAGCCAAACAGGCCGGTCAGCTCATGCTGCAGGAAAAATACGAATTCGATTATGTATTCACTTCAGTGCTCAAACGCGCCATCCGCACCCTGTGGATCGCCCTGGATGCCATGGATGCTATGTGGCTGCCAGTCGAGCGCGCCTGGGAGCTTAACGAGCGCCATTACGGCGACCTGCAGGGTTTGAATAAAGCTGAGACCGCCAAGAAGTTCGGCAACGAGCAGGTGCAGATCTGGCGGCGCAGCTTTGCCACCCCACCTCCCCCGCTGTCACTGGATGACCCTCGCCACCCGCGCTTCGACCGGCGTTATGCCAGCGTTGATCCGCAATTGCTTCCGGCTACCGAATCCTTGAAGATCACCCTGGCGCGGGTGATGCCATACTGGGAAAAATCCATCGCGCCGCGGCTGCTGGCCGGCGAAAAAATATTGGTGGTGGCTCATGGCAACAGCCTGCGCGCTATGGTCAAATTCCTGGATAAAATTTCCGATGATGACATCGTTGAATTGAATATCCCCACCGGCGTGCCGCTGGCATATTCACTTGACGATAAATTCAAAGTGCTTTCCCGCCGCTACCTGGGCGATGCTGAGGCAGTCAAAGCAGCCGCAGAAGCTGTAGCGCGCCAGGGCATGGCCAAACCTTAATATTGCAGAAGACTGCAATGAAAAAAGGCTGCTTCTTTTGTCGAAGCAGCCTTTTTTGATTTTAGCAGGTGGTTTGCACCCCCGAATGATGCCAGGAAGAGCGGCTCGCGATCGCTATTTTGGCATCCCCGCCCGCTGGGCGCACTGCGAGCGAGCGTAGCGAGGGGAGCCGCCGCTACCACCTATTCTCCCTGTGTCTTGAACACAAAATCCCAAAAGGGCGACGAAACGCCGAAACGCATATTCGGTGTTTTAAAGTGGTGGCGCATGTGGTGACGTTTCAAGGCTTTCCAGATTCCCGAGCGCATGGGGAAATGATGAGTAGCGTAGTGGGTCAGGTCATAGCACAGGTAACCGATAATGAAACCGGAGAAAAGCGGTCCAACCCAATTACTGCCGCCCAGAATGGCGCCAAAGAACAGGTGGAAAAAGCCGTAGAACAGCAGCGCCAATGGAATACTCACCACCGGCGGCATGACCAGGCGGGTCTTGCACTGCGGCTGTGCATGATGCACTCCGTGGAACAAAAAGAATATTTTCTTTTGCGCCTCGGTTTTGGGACGATAGTGAAACACAAAGCGGTGCAGTAAATATTCTGCAAGCGTCCATAGGAACAGGCCGAACAAGAATGCAAAGAATATCCAGCCCAGTCCTTGGCCTTGCGGCCAATCGACAAATCCGCGTACCAGAGCATAAAGGCTGATCGGCAGCCAGATAATTACCACTACCGCAGGGTGGATGTGAGAGAAAAACTCCAGAAAATCCGATTCAAAAAGCCGGATCGGCTCCTCATTGTTGTTAATTTTGATTTCTTCCATTATTTCCTCGGTT
>Ga0154399_1018_pt1 | contig 17348 bp, 18 predicted proteins | sample RifGroB2_FD_115903 | JGI IMG/M metagenome (GOLD analysis project Ga0154399, IMG submission 115903) | Chloroflexi bacterium GWB2_54_36 | reverse complement strand
CGTTCATCGTAATCGACTCATGCCCACCCAGGTTAATAATTTCATAGCCTAGCGGCTGCAAGCCCAGGATCGTCCCGCGGGCGATGTCATCCACGTAGGTAAAACCGCGCGACTGGCTGCCGTCGCCGTTAAGCCGGATCGGCCGTCCTTCTGCGATCCATTGTACGAAGCGGAATAAAGCTAAATCGGGGCGGCCGGCCGGGCCGTACACCGTGAAATAGCGAAAAATGGTCACGTCCAACCCGTAGAGGTGGTGATAAACGTGACTCAGCGTCTCGGCCGCCTTTTTAGAGGCGGCGTACTGCTGCAGCGGGTGGCTGGAATCGGCTTCTTCCGGGGTCGGTAAGGGTGGTTCTGCCCCGTAAATGGACGATGTAGATGCCAGTACGAATTTGGGGATATTAAACTGGCGGGCGAACTCCAGTAAATTCAAGCTGCCCACCAGGTTGGTATCCACCACCCCCCAGGGATTTTCTGTGCTGGCGCGCACGCCGGCCCGCGCTGCCAGGTGAATGACCGCGTCGATGGTTCCCTGCTCTGTTCCCATTTTTTCCAGCAGCGGCCGGTCGCAAATATCACCCCGGTAGAAGGTAAAGCCAGGTTTTTGTTTCAAGCGTACCAACCTGTAATCCTTCAAGCGCACGTCGTAAGCATCATTGAGGTTATCTATGCCGACTACGGCGTGGCCGTCCGCTGTCAGGAATTCAGTGACCCGCGCGCCAATAAAGCCCGCTGCACCTGTCACCAGGTAGCGCAAGCCCATTAAAGCCTCACTACCTTGTCAGAAATCCGGCCAGCCTCGCCCATGGCGTTGCGGGTGTCGACCACCAGCTTGGCTGCGGTCAAAATCGCCGGGTAATCATATTTTTTGTGGTTAGTGATGATTACCACGCAGTCAGCAGACCGCACCGCAGCCATCACGTCCGGCACAGAGACCATGTCCAGTTCGTCATAATGAATTTCAGGGATGTAAGGATCGTTGTAGTCAACCTGCGCACCTTTATCCAACAGCAAGTGAATTACATCCAGCGCCGGCGACTCACGCAGGTCATCGATATCCGGTTTGTACGCCGCGCCAAGCACCAATACCCGGCTGCCCCGCAGTGCTTTGTGATGGTCATTGAGCGCGTCCTGCACTTTGCCAAGGACAAACCGCGGCATATTTGTGTTGATTTCCGAGGCCAGCTCGATGAAACGGGCGGTGTAATTGAGCGATTTCATTTTCCAGGAGAGGTAAAGCGGGTCGATCGGAATACAGTGCCCGCCGAGGCCAGGTCCGGGGGTGAATTTCATAAAACCAAAGGGTTTGGTCGCTGCCGCATCGACCACTTCCCAGACATCCACGCCCAGCCGGTCGCAGATGATGGCAAGTTCGTTCACCAGTCCGATATTGATCATGCGAAAGGTGTTTTCGAGCAGTTTGGCCATTTCGGCCACCTCGGTCGTGGTCACCGGGATGACAGTTTTGAGAGCCTGTTGATACCAGGCAGCAGCCACTTCGCTGCAGGCCGGGGTAATCCCGCCGACCACCTTCGGAGTGTTATACGTGGTCCAATCTGTGCGTCCGGGGTCCACCCGTTCCGGTGAAAATGCCAGGAAGACCTCTTTGCCCACTTCCAGCCTGGCTTTATCTGTCAGCGTGGGCAAGACAAGCTCGCGGGTAGTGCCGGGGTAAGTGGAAGATTCCAGAACGATGACCATGCCGGGATGAAGATACGGCGCCAGCCCTTCCACTGCATTGATAATAAAGGAAAGGTCGGGGTCGCCGGTCTGGCGCAGTGGAGTTGGGACACAAATGGATACCGCGTCCATTTCGCGAACGACTGAATAATCGGTCGTGGCCTTGAGAAGGCCTTTTTTTACCAGGTCAGCCACCTGCGCAGTGGGTACATCCAAAATATAGCTTTCCTGGCGGTTGAGCGTCTCGACTTTTCGTGAATCGAGGTCGATACCGGTGACCTGAAAACCAGCTTCCGCAAATACGACCGCCAGTGGTAAACCAACATATCCCATACCGACCACGGCCACTTTGGCCGTGTGGTTACGAAGCTTCTCGATCAATGTTTGACGAGTATCTAGCGTCATATGGTAGATCCTTCAATTTGAGTGGATTAATACCCCGGCAAGGTTTTTATCGGGGACTCCGCTAAAACAAACTCAACTGGGTTGGGTTGTTCTCATCGGGCAGATTTTCTTCTTCTTGATGCGCGGTTTGCATCGCTTGCATTTTATCGTGATTCGTACGCGCCTGGGTCAAATAGCCGGGTAAACGGCCAAAATCATCCAGCACGGCGTTCTTGAGCGAAGGCTGGTGCAGCGCAGCCGCCGGGTGAAACATGGCAACCACCAGCCGCCCGTTGACCCAGCGGGATTGTCCGTGGACATCGCTAATGCGCACATTTCCCATAAATTTTGCCATGGAAAACCGTCCCAGCGTGACAATGACCAAAGGGTTTATGGCTTCAATTTGACGGTCTAAAAACCAGCTGCAAGCCTCTAATTCTTCCGGCAAGGGATCACGGTTACCAGGCGGCCGGCATTTAACCACATTGGTGATAAATACTTTTTCGCGCTGCAGGTGAGCCCGCTGAAGCAGTTCATCCAGGAATTTTCCGGCAGCCCCGACAAACGGACGCCCTTGCTCATTTTCATAAAAACCCGGCCCCTCGCCAATAAACATGACCTCTGCATTCGCCGGTCCCTCCCCCGGGACGGCGTTTTTGCGAGAGACATTCAATTGGCATTGGATGCAGACCCGTACTTCTGCCGCTACCTGATTGAGAATATCTTTTTGATCCACCGCTTCCCTCCACGATTATTTGCCAGGGTTGGCAGGTCTTTGCCGGTTACACAGCATTTCCAGACGTTCAGGCTCGACCGGTTTGAGCGTCATCAACAGAGCGTCCTCACCATTATTTTTATAATATCGCGGTCGGATCCCAACGACCTGAAAGCCAAATTGCTCGTACAATCGCTGAGCAGCCTGGTTGCTGCTGCGTACTTCCAGAAAACTTTGGCGGATGCCTCGTTGGTGGGCATCCAGCAGCGATTCCGCCAGCAGCAACCGCCCCAACCCCAGCCGGCGGTATAGTTCGTCTATGGCGATGGTGCCAATGTGGGCTTCATCCAGGATGAACCACATTACGATCATGCCAGCGATCACCGGCTCCTGGTCATCCGGAACCACCTCGATAACGAAATTATGCGAGGCCGGGTTTTCCAGAATTTCAAAGCGGTAAGAGCGTTCCGGCCAGGGAAGAGCAAAAGAGGCTACGTCAATTTGGTGAACGCGCTGAACATCCTTCAGTTCCATCGGCCGGATGCGCGTTTGGACGAATTCTCCAGGTTTGATCACCCTGGGATAGCCTCCCGGGTAGGCAGATAAATCGGCGCCAGGCTGATCACATCATCCAGTTTGCCGGTTTTCCAGCGCCGCCAGGCGATTTCAGCCAGGAAGGAGGACCGGCGCAGCGAGGCAGCCGGCGACGCCAACAGTACGTTTTTGCGTTTGCGCGCCAGAATCTGGCGTTCAGCAGCGGTCATCTCACCGCAGACATGCGTAGGCGTCTCGATGAACTGAGAAAGCTCCTCCACCGTCTGCACTTCCAGCTTCCCTTGCGGTTCCCACGAGTGTTTACCCCATTTATACCAACCCACTGCCACGCGGCCGCGCCCGGCATGCAGCAGTACTGCCAGCGGGCTGTCACTTTTAGGCTGGGACGCTGCTAAAAAATCAAGGGTCGGTACGCCTATCACGGGGATGCGCAACGCCAGGGCCATCCCTTTGGCGACCGCCAACCCAATGCGCAGGCTGGTAAAAGAGCCAGGTCCTAAGGCCACGCCAATGGCTTCGATATCCGCGGCCTTCAATCCGCAGCGGTCCAGCAATTCTTTCATGGCCGGCGCGACTTCGACCGTGTGATGGTTCTGAGTTTTCCAGGTGGTCTCACCGACAATTTGAGCGCCGTCAAACAGCGCCAGGCTAATTGTTTGAGTTGAGGTATCCAGAGCTAGCAGCAAAGTTAACCTCCCAACACCCGGCGGCGAAAATCGCCGATCAAACCGTCATAGCGCTCGCCTTGTGGTAGCAACACCAGGCCGCGCTGTTCATCGGCAATCCAACGCATATTAATTTTCAAATACGTCGCCGGCAAGGCAGTCGCAATACGCTCAGGCCATTCGACTACCAGCGCACCCTGTTCCAACATCAATTCCATGTCTAAATCTTCAGCTTCAACTGCATCTTGCAGCCGGTAGGCGTCCAGATGATAAAGATTTACCTGATCGGGCCGGCGGTACATATTGACGATCACGAAGGTGGGGCTGGTAACCGGGTCAAGGGAACCCCACCCCTGCGCAATGCCCTGAACCAGGGTGGTTTTTCCTGACCCTAGGTCTCCCTGCAGCCAAACTACATCGCCTTTTTCTAATAAGCTGCCAAGCCGCATACCCAGGCGGCGGGTTTGTTCAGCGCTGCGGCTGAAAAATTCCAGGGTACGCGAATCGAGAATAGGCATTACCCAAATTATACTCGGATTTTATGCGGGCTTTGTTATCCTCGGGGCGGCGATTCCGACCAGCAGGCGGGCAATCCGGCGCGATGCATCCGGCCGGGCCAGACGCACCGCGTTGATCGCGGCGGCGCGCCGCGTCTCCGGATAGGCCAGCCAGGTACGCAGCGTTTCGACTACCAGTTGTGGCCGCGGCGCCCATACTCCAGCGCCTTCCTGCACCACAAAATCAACATTACCGTCTTCCTGCCCAGGCATTTTGCTGTAAAGAATAACCGGCAGTCCGGCAATGAACGCCTCTGAAATCGTTCCCGGCCCGGCTTTACTGATCAGTATATCGGCGGCGCGCATGAAATCCGGCATCTCGGTTACAAAGCCGTAAATGTTAACCGGAATTTTCCAGGGGTGCTGCTCCAATTGCTGGCGCAACTGTTTATTGCGTCCTGCAACCACGACCAACTGAAGCGGCAGCCGGGCCTCATCAATTGCCAGCGCCGTGGCTGCCAGCGGTCCCATCCCCTCACCGCCGCCCACCAGCAATGCAACCGGCAGGTCTTGCCGCCAGCCGAGCCGTTCGCGCAAAGCAATGCGGTCGCCAGGAGGCATGGTAAACCGGTCGGCAACCGGCTGCCCGACCACCTGCATGCGGTCACCGGGCATGCGCATTTCAAGGCCGCGTTTGTAGGCGGCCTGAGTTGGCACCACCACCAGGTCGGCGGTGGGACAGAACCAGGCCGCATGGGTGGAAACCAGGTCGGTCACCACCGTAACGAACGGGATGCCGTACACCTGCGCAGTCCGAGATACCGGTGAATTGATCATCTGGTGAACCGACACGACCAGGCTGGCTGGATGGTTGGTCATCAACCGTTCGAGTGAATTGCGCAGGTAGGGCCATAACATGGTGTAAGCAAAGCGCGTCCGGCGGCGGCCGTCGCTGGCGCGGTAGCCCATTTCCCACATGTTAGGCATCTGTGACAGGTGCGGGTAGATGCGCGGCGCCAAATTGATGGGCGGCGGGGCATATTGCAGAAAAATATCCACCATTTCGGTGGTCACCTGGCCCGGAAACTCCAGGTTTATCGCTTCGATAATCGCTTCAGCCGCAGCCCGGTGGCCGCCCCCGGTATCGGAAAATAAAAATAATATGTGCGGTTTAGCCCTGGGCACCGGGTTCATCCTCATTCTGAGCAACGATTAACTTTAGGCGGCGGCTCAGTTCGCGCCGGGTTAAAAGGATGTGCCGGCCGCATTTCAGGCACTCCAAACCAATATCAGCCCCAAGGCGGATGACGCGCCAGTCAAAGCTGCCGCAGGGATGCGATTTGCGCATCCGCAACACGTCCTTCAGGCGCAAGTCCGGCAGCATGCCGCGATTATACCACCCATGTTATAATCCTCCTCACGCGGTGCCCGACTGGAGATTAACCGTATGCTCGGCCTAGACTTGCCCACCCTTATCAGCCGTATCCTGACGCTGGTCATTGCCCTCAGTATGCACGAATTTGCGCATGCAAAAGTGGCCGATCTTTTTGGGGATGATACCCCGCGCATGAACGGCCGCCTGACTCTCAATCCACTCAAACATCTGGATATTTTTGGCTCAATCATGTTGGTAGTTGCCGGTTTTGGTTGGGCAAAGCCCGTTCCGGTCAATCCTTATGCGCTTGCTCAACGTTCTCCTTCTGCATTCATGTGGGTCTCGCTGGCTGGACCAGCCTCCAACTTCCTGATGGCCATCGCGGCCGCCATCCCGCTCAGGGCTGGCTGGGTTACTCCATACGATGCCTTTGGGGCAGCCAACTTTTTACCCACGCCGTATGATTTTTTGACCGAATTTATTTTCATCAACCTTTTGTTGATGTTGTTCAACCTGATTCCCCTGGCGCCGCTGGATGGCGATAAGATTTACAGCTATTTTGCCCCACCACCTCTGGCGCGGGTGTTAGACGTCATTCGCCCCTATGGACCCATTGTGCTGATGCTGCTGGTTTTTCTGGCGCCTCGTTTCGGGTTTGATGTCTTCGGTTGGATGATGTCGCCGGCTCTGCCGAACCTGTGGACATTACTGCTGGGAGGAAATGTATGACCGTACAAATGACCGTAATTGGTCTCAACCAGATTGGAGTCTCCATCGGGCTGGCGCTCAAAGCAGGCAACCATGCCATCACCCGGGTGGGCAGCGACGAGGACATCCTGACTGAAGGAAAAGCTCAAAAACTGGGCGCCTTCGATAAAATGGTTCACAATTTACCCTCTGCAGTAGAAAATGCCGACATTGTGGTTTTATGCCTGCCGGTGGACGAAATCCGCAAAACTTTGGAAGCGATCGCCCCCGCACTGAAACCCGGCGCTGTGGTGCTGGATACTTCAGCGCTCAAGACAGCGGTATTGAACTGGGCTGAGGGCATCCTGCCCGAGGAACGGCATTTGCTGGCTTTTACCCCGACTATCAACCCGGAATACATCCAGGAAACAGTGCATGGGTATGAAAATGCGCGCGCTGACCTGTTCCAAAAAAGTGTGTTCCTGATCGGTTCGACTGAAAAAACCCACCCGGACGCGGTCAAACTGGCCGCTGATTTTTCGACGTTGCTGGGCGCCAAGCCGTATTTTTCGGACCCTGTGGAAGCGGAAGGGCTGACCGCACTGGTTCATCATCTTCCGCAGATCTCAGCAGTGGCCCTCTTCCGCGCGATTGCCGCGCAGCCAGGCTGGCGGGAAGGGCGTAAAATCGCCGGGCCAGCCTTTATCAATACCCTCGCCACACTGGAATCGTTGGATGAGCGCAAAGAATACGGCCAGGCCATGCTGCTCAATAGCGAAAACACGTTGCGGGTTATCGACGGGCTGGTTGAAGAACTGCACAAGATGCGGGGTATGATTTCCAGTCAGGATGCTGAGGCGCTGCAAGCTTACATCAAGGAAGCGGTTGACGGACGTGAGCTATGGTTAAAAAAGCGCCAGACGCACGACTGGGAGTACGTCTCAGCCCCCGAAATGCCCACCACCGGTCAGTGGTTGGGTAAACTGGTCGGCATGGGCGTGAAACTAAAGGATTTGGACAAGCCCAAGAAATAGTCAGGCGGGGAAATGGCGGCTTATTTCTGCTATATCGTCGAGTGCGCCGATGGAACCTACTACACCGGTTGGACAACCAACCCCGAACGCCGCACCCGCCAGCACAATCTCGGCCAAGGGGCTAAGTATACGCGCCAGCATGGACCGGTACGCCTGGTTTACGTCGAATCATTACCTGACCGCAGTCAGGCCATGCGGCGGGAACATGAAATCAAGGCGCTCAAACGCCCCCAAAAGCAGCGGTTGATTCTGTCAGCAACTTCCGACCTGCCATGACCTCCACCGACTGGCTGGAAACCGCTCCCCTGCATGTCCGGTCACCCGGGCGAGTGAACCTGCTTGGCGAGCATGTCGACTACAACCAGGGAGTGGTACTGCCGGCTGCGATCGACCGCCAGGTCGACCTTTTTGCCTTACCGTTGGACAAGCGTCATATCGAAATTACGGCATTGGACCTGGGTGAAACCGTAAAGATTGCCTTCACGGATCTGGATCAAAAATTAGATCACCAGCAAATACCATTGCCAACCTGGGCGCTTTATCCCGCTGGCGTTGCGTGGGCAGCCCAACAGCATGACCTGCGGCTGCATGGATTCAAGGCAGCGTTCCGATCCAATATCCCCATAGCGGCGGGTTTAAGCTCTTCGGCAGCGGTCGAGGTTGCCTTTGCATTATTGAGCGATTCACTTGGCGGCTGGGCATTGCCGCGGCTTGACCTGGCCCGGTTGTGCCAACAGGCAGAAAATGAGTACGTCGGCGTTCATTCAGGGCTGATGGATCAATTCGCATGCGCCTTTGGGGTGCCGGGAAGCATTTTGCGTTTTGACACCCGCTCACTCGAATGCCGGGCACTGCCGCTTCCACCTGGCGTTGAATTGGTGATTGCCGATACCGGCTTGCGCCGGTCGCTGGCAAATTCAGCATACAATGACCGGCGGGAGGATTGCGCGCAGGCGGTGGCAGAGCTAAAACGGGCGATACCAGGGTTGCAGTCGCTGCGCGACCTCTCGCTGGAGGATTTTTACCGGCTGCAGAACACACTGCCAGAGCGAAGTGCTTTGCGCGCCCGCCATGTTGTTGAGGAAATGGCGCGGGTCGAGGCTGCGACGGATTGCCTGTTAAACGGCGATGCAGTCGGGCTGGGGGAATGGATGGTCGCCGGACATGCTTCGCTGCGCGACCTGTATCAGGTGTCGCTGCCCGAGATCGATGCCCTGGTCGAGATTGCTCGTGGATTGCCAGGCTGCTACGGCGCGCGTCTGACTGGCGCAGGCTTCGGCGGCTGCACCGTCAACCTGGTGCAAACGCGCCACGTAGATCGCTTTATTGCCGCTCTGCAAAGCGACTATCACGTCAAAACAGGTCGCGAGCCGCAGGTTTTTGCCTGCAAGGCGTCTAAGGGAGCTTCGATCCTCAAAAAGAATTAGCTCCAAATCAGGAGGAAAATCACTTACAATCGGGACACAATCCGGAATCGGAATCACTATAATGAAATTAGAACGTTGCAGCCGGGGTGGTTTTTATTACACCTGATCAGCGGGAGTTACGGAAGTTCCCGCTGGGACACTGAGGAGGAATAACACCGATGAAGGTCAATATCGATCCGGATGCATGCATGGGTTGCGGCGTATGTGGAACGATCATTCCCGAGCTGTTTTCACTCGGCGACGAGGGATACGCCATCATCCTTTTAGACCCGGCCCCTGAACAATACCGCGACCTGGTACAGCGGGCAATGGACGAATGTCCCGAAGAAGCGATCAGCGCTAAAGATTAACCAGCCTGTGCTGTAAAAATCAAAAAAGAGACCGCATTGGTCTCTTTTTTATCATCCCTCAAATTGACTTAGCTTTTGAACAACGGCAAATGCGCCAGGGAGATGATGCCATTCCATTGCGCCTTGTCCCCTTCGGTGCAAATGGCAGCTTCACCGGCAATTTCGGCACCGGCCTGTTCAATGATCGAGCGCATTCCTTCCAGCGTCGAGCCGGTACTGATGACATCATCTAAAATCAGCACCTTCTTGCCCTTCATCAGTTGGTAGTCTTTCTCATCCAGAAAGAGTGTCTGGGGTGCACCTGTGGTGATCGAGTTCGTCTCGGCTTTGATTGCCTCACCCATGTAGAATTTATAAGACTTCCGCAGAACCACATAGGGCTTCTTAGTCTGGACGGAAAATTCATAAGCCAGCGGAATGCTCTTGGTCTCAGCAGTCACAACAACGTCGTATGGAATGCTGCTGGTTTTTTCTGCCAGGGCAGCCGCGCAGGCTTTTACCAGCTCGGTGTCGCCCAGGATATTCAATAAGGCTATACGCAACCCTGGTGCGACCTCGAATAAGCCTAGATCACGCTTTATTCCAGCCATAACAACCGGGTAGGTTTCTCGTTCTTTCATTTCGACCATTCTCCCTGCAATCAATGTGCAGCATTTTACTGCCCAAAGTGGATACTATACCATATTCTTTACCAATTGCAGTCAGCAATGGTTAACGATTAGAGCCGCGGAAAATCACATTCAAAAGGATGGTGAGCAGAATGCTCAGCACGATCGATCCCAGCAGCGGGATGATACACGTCCAGCCATTGGTTTCGACTTTGATCGTCCCTGGCAGATTCTGCCAGCCGGTGAGCCGGCCAACCAGCCACACCAACGCGCCAACCGCTGCCAGTCCTACGCCTGCAATCACTAACCAACGGCCGATTGTCTGCAAGTCCTGCATGGGTATACCTCCGTTGCTTCACATCGTTTACGCATGCTTATTTTAACCCTTGAGCAAGAGATTTCCATGTCGGTTCGCCGCCTCTCCCTGGCTTGACAGGGCTGCCAGCCTGTATTATACTATTAGTGTAATTTTTACACTAATAGTATAATCTTTTACCCTCGGAGATCTCATGAGTATATTTGACCAGAAGCGGTTGACGAATGCCACCTTCAAACTCGACATTGAACGAATGCGCAAGGGTTGGTACACCGATAAATATTTTTCGAATATTGCCTACATGCTCGAGGTGCTGGCGCAAAGTAATTATGCCTACCATGGCAACGATCACCGCCTTCCGCCAGGGATCGACCCCACCCAGATCGACGCCGGTGATCTGGAGGTTGAAATGCAGTGGTTCACCCGCCGTCAGGGAAAGACCCTGGTCGTGGGCGTTGATAAAGCGCTGACCATGCTGCGCCACTGCACCGGTTATTTTGAGGGCGACACCTTCGTTGACACCGCTGACCGCCTACAGGTGTGGGCAGTACAGGATGGCGCAATGGTTCATTCGGACGGCAACCCCCTGCACGTCAACCCGGTCATTCGCGTCCGCGGTCGCTACCGCGATTTTGCCATCCTGGAGACCCCCACCCTTGGTATTCTAACCCGAGCCAGCCGGGTGGCGAGCAATGTATACGACGCCCTGGTAGCAGCCCGCGGCAAGCCCATGCTCTTCTTCCCGGCGCGCTTTGATATCCATGAGGTCCAAGCCGCTGACGGATACGCCTATCAGATCGCCGTCCAACGCTATAACCTGGATCACGCTCAGACTCTCGGGCCGTTTGTCTCCACTGACGCGCAGGGCGACTGGTGGGGCGGCGCAGGTGGCGGAACAGTTGCCCACGCGGCCATTGCCTGCTTTTTTGGCGACACCAGTGAGGCAACTCTGGCCTTCGCCAAGGTCATCCCCGTCACCATTCCCCGTATCGCCCTGGTCGATTTTAACAATGACTGCATCAACGACTCGGTTGCGGTGTGCCAGGCAATGTTCGGTAAGTACCGCTCTTTAATGGAAGCTGGCGAAACCGATGAGGCGCAGCGCTACATTTTATACGGCGTGCGTTTAGACACCAGCGGCAGTCTACGCGACAAAGGCGTTCCGCCGTTGGGTGATCCGGCGCTCGACCTGGGCGTCAACCCGCGGCTGGTCTTCCTGGTGCGGCAGGCGCTGGATGCAGCCTGGCAAAAATGGGACCTCCCGCTGGAGTGGCGCGAACGAGCCCGGCAATTTTGCCAGGCGGTGAAGATTGTAGTATCGGGCGGTTTCAATCCGGAAAAAATCAGCCGCTTCGAGCGATTGGATGTACCGGTTGATATTTATGCTGTCGGTTCGGCTTTGTTCGATAACCACGCCGCGACGGTCACCGACTATACCGCCGATGTGGTACGCATAAAAGTGAATAACCAGTGGGTAGATCTGGCAAAGGTCGGGCGGAAAGCGCTCGACAACCCGGAAATGGAACGAATCTGGTAGGGAACCGGCTTAGTTATCGGTCGAACGGGCTGGTTTCTGGAATGCCAGGGCGATCCAATCTCCGATCGTCATGCGTTCCAGCAGCTTGAGGCCGTGACTGCCCGCTTCGACTTCCACCTCAGTCGCCTGCTCGATCAAAATGCCAGATAAGAGGATGACGCCGCCCGGGGAAATCAGCTTTGCCAGGTCCTCGTTGAACAGGCGCACCAGAACCGGCGCAAGGATATTCGCCAGCACCAGCGGCGCCTGGCGGGTAAAATATTGTCCCTGTAAAATTTCCTCGACCGAACCCGCCGCGCTGAATATTTGATCGCCAACCTCGTTAGCGGCCGCATTCTCATCGGTGGCGCGAACGGAGGCCGCATCGATATCCACAGCCAATGCTTTGCTGGCGCCCATTTTTATCGCACCGATTGAAAGGATGCCCGACCCGCAGCCAACGTCGATCACCGGCTTGCCCGGCTGCACATATTTTTCGAGCAGCGCCAGGCATAGCTGGGTGGTGGGATGTGAACCGGTGCCAAACGCCATGCTCGGGTCGATTTTGATTGCCACCCGATCGGGGTAGGTCGATTCAAGCCAGGCAGGCAGGATCAACAGCTTTTCACCGACCGGAATGGGTCGGTAGTGCTGTCTCCAGGCGGCCATCCAATCCTGGTCGGGGACGGCTTTGTACTCAGCCTGCGGCAGCGCCCGAATTTGAGACAGATGCCAGAGCGATTCTTCGAGGTGCTGGCGTTTCTGCTCGGTGGTGCTGTCCATTGGAATGTAGCCATACACGCGGACCGGGCCGTAAGGCGTACCTAAATCTTCAGCGTCATTATAGGTCACCCCTTGTTCCATTACTACCCCCTGGGGGGTAAAGCGCCCAATCACATCTGCTACAGCTTCAGCCAGTTCTCCGTCAACCGTCAAAGATACTTCCAACCAAAAATGTTCAACCACCCAGCACCTCTTTTAAGATATCCAAAAAACTTTTTTCCTGCGGACGGACTTCCGTACCCAGAGTCTTTGCCAATTGTTCGAATAATTCCCGCTGCTGTGGGTTCAGGTGCTGTGGTACGTCAACATTAATAATGACCATCTGGTCGCCTTTACCGGCTCCGCGCACGTTTGGCACGCCTTTGCCCTTCAGCCGGAAGATCTTCCCGGTCTGCGTGCCCGCCGGTATGTTGAGTTTGGCAGTCCCTTCAACAGTTGGCACTTCGATTTCAGCTCCAAGCGCGGCCTGGGCGATATTAATTTTCAAATCCAGTAAAATGTCGTCATTTTTGCGGTGGAAGTAGGCGTGATCTTTTACCCGAATTTCCAGGTATAAATTGCCGTTGGGCCCGCCGTTGATACCCGCCTGCCCTTCGCCCGATAAGCGAATCTGGGTGCCATTATCTACGCCGGCTGGAATGGCAACCACCTTTTTTACATTCTTGCGTTCCTGGCCGCGCCCTTTGCAGGTGTGACATGGGCTGCTGATCACCTCGCCAGAGCCGCCGCAGGTCGGGCAGGTAGTCACCTGCACCATGGCGCCAAGGAAAGTCTGGCGGGTCTGACGGACTTCACCACGGCCGCCGCAGGTGGCGCAGCGCGTCGGGGATGTCCCCGGTTCCGCGCCGCTGCCGCGGCAAGTGGTGCAGATTTCATCGCGGGTAATTTCGATTTCTTTTTCAACGCCAAAAACCGACTCTTCAAAGGTCAAGGTGGTGGCATAGTTCAGGTCTGCCCCGCGGCGTGGCGCATTGGGTTTGCGGCGCCCGCCGCCGCCCATGCCAAAGCCAAAAAACTCCTCGAAGATATCTGAAAAATCGACGGTGGTAAAGTCGGGCATGCCGCCCATGCCGTTCACACCGGCATGACCGTAGCGGTCATAGGCTGCCCGCTTCTCAGGATCGGAAAGAACGCCGTACGCTTCGTTCATTTCTTTGAAGACTGCTTCAGCATCGGAAGCTTTATTTACATCGGGGTGGTGTTTACGCGCCAGATTTCGGAAAGCGGATTTAATCTCGTCGGGCGACGAATTCTTGTTCACACCCAATATTTCATAATAATCGCGTGTTGCCATTCATACCCTTTAAAATCGCAAAAATCCCGAACGGATTTTACCATCAGGAGAGAAAATCAGGGGGCGGAACTCACTGTCCGCCCCCGGTTGCCTGAACCGTTTACTGTTCCTTAAAATCACCTTCAACTACATCTTCACCAGAGGGGCCGCTGCCTGGCTGCTGGCCGGGGTCGGCGGCTGGGCCTGCCTGGTCACCCTGCTGCTGATACATGGATCCGCCAACTTTTTGGATGGTCTGACCCAGATCATCCGCCGCCTGGCGAATGGCAGCGGTGTCCTGACCCTGCATGGCCTCTTTGACCTTGCTGATTCCCTGCTCGGTCTGCTCCTTAAGTTCGGCAGAAACCTTGTCGCCGTAATCCTTGAGGGTCTTCTCAGCCGCATAGACGGTGTTATCCGCATAATTGCGAACCTCCACCAGTTCCTTGCGTTTGCGGTCCTCCTCAGCGTGCGCTTCAGCTTCCACTCGCATCTTTTCAATTTCAGTCTGGCTTAGGCCAGAGGAAGCGGTGATGGTAATGTGCTGGCTGTTGCCGGTGGCTTTGTCTTTTGCGGTGACGGTCGTGATGCCGTTGGCATCGATGTCGAATGTCACTTCAATTTGCGGGATGCCGCGTGGAGCTGGCGGAATCTTATCCAGGTTGAAGCTGCCAAGCGACTTGTTGTCCGCCGCCATCGGGCGTTCGCCCTGCACCACATGGATCTCAACCTGGGTCTGCCCGTCGGCCGCGGTCGAGAAAATTTGCGATTTACTGGTCGGTACCGCCGAGTTGCGCTCCACCAGCGGGGTTGCCACGCCGCCCAACGTCTCGACTGAGAGCGTCAGCGGAGTAACATCCACCAAAATTACGTCTTTAACATCGCCGCCCAGCACCGCACCCTGAATAGCAGCGCCAACCGCCACAACCTCATCCGGGTTGACGCCTTTGTGCGGCTCCTTGCCAAACTCGCGGCGTACGGCTTCCTGTACTGCAGGCATGCGGGTCATACCGCCGACCATCACGATCTCATTGATGGCCGAGGGTTTCAGGTTGGCATCCGAAATTGCCCGGCGAACAGGTTCCATGGAGCGTTCGACCAGGTCGTGCGTCAGCTGTTCGAGGCGGGCGCGGGTGATTTGCTTCACCAGGTGTTTCGGTCCAGAAGCATCAGCCGTGAGATAAGGCAGGTTGATCTCGGTCTGCATGACCGTGGAAAGCTCGATTTTGGCTTTTTCGGCAGCTTCCTTCAAACGCTGAAGCGCCTGGCGGTCGTTGCGCAAGTCCATCGCGGTTTCTTTTTTAAATTCATCGATCAAATAATCCATCAGGCGCAGATCGAAGTCGTCGCCGCCCAGGAATGTGTCACCTGAGGTGGATTTCACCTGGAAGACGCCGTCGCCGACATCCAAAATGGAAATATCGAAGGTACCGCCGCCCAGGTCATAGACTGCAATAATCTCGTTCTTTTTCTTATCCAGCCCGTAGGCCAGCGAAGACGCGGTCGGCTCGTTGATGATTCGCATCACCTCCAGCCCGGCGATTTTCCCGGCATCTTTGGTGGCATTACGCTGCATGTCATTGAAATAAGCCGGCACGGTGATCACAGCCTGAGTGACCGTCTCACCGAGGTAGGCTTCGGCATCGGTCTTGAGTTTGGCTAGAATCATGGCTGAAATTTCAGGCGGGGAATATTCACGCTCACCCATGACCACGCGGGCATCGCCATTGGGAGCTTTGGTCACCTTGTACGGGACGCGCCCAATCGTGCGCTGCACCTCGGGGTCATCGAATTTGCGCCCCATCAAGCGTTTGATTGAAAAGACCGTATTTTCAGGGTTTACGATGGCCTGATTGCGCGCCGATCGGCCTACCAGCCGTTCGCCGTTTTTATTCAAAGCCACAACAGAGGGTACCAGCCGTTCGCCCTCCGCGGATGGAATGACCATCGGCTCACCGCCAACCATTACGGCCACAACGGAATTGGTTGTGCCGAGGTCGATACCTACAATTTTTCCCATATTATTCCTCCAGGTTAATCATCAGTTTTGTTGTTGTCAGCCAGGGAATGTCCCCCGGTAAATTTTTTCGATCCAGCTTCTATTCGGAGCAACTAGCGTGCCACGCGCACCAGCGTCGGCCGGATGATCCGGTCGCCGATGCGATATCCCTTCTGTACCACTGCAATTACCCTGCCGCTCTCGACATCGGTGCTATCCTCGTGGGTAATCGCCTCGTGCAGCGCAGGATCGAACATTTCGCCCTCCGCCGGGATAACCTGTACTCCTTCGGATTCCAGGATACTGGTTAGCTTGCGATAAATCAGCTCAACGCCATTCCACCACTCCTGTGATTCTGCCCCCTGCGGACGGTTCGCCAGGGCGCGCTCCATATCATCGTTCACGCTCAGATATTTCCGGATGATGTTGCTGGTAACGATCTGGTTGAGCTGCGCCTGATCGCGTTCGATGCGTTTACGAAAATTCAAAAAATCCGCCCGCTCGCGCTGCCAGCCCTCCGAATATTCCTTACACTGCTCCTGAACTGCTGTCAGTTCTTCCTTTAAGGCAGTTACTTCTGGCGGCCCCTGGGTTTCGACCCCTTCAGCCGAGGTAGTCATTTCTTCTGTAGGTGTTTCAACCGGTTTGGTTCGTTTTTTATGTTCAGTCATCAATTCAAGTCTCCTGTGTTTGCTGAAGATTCATCTATCGATGATTCGGCCATCAAATCACTTAGCAGCCCGGAAAGAAACCGGACCGTTGAAATGGCGCGTCCATAGGAAAGGCGCAGTGGGCCTAAAACCCCCAAAGTGCCGGTTGCCAGACCAGGCATGCCGTAACTGCCGAGCACTAATGACCACTGGCGCAGTTCGTCCCAGGTGCCCTCCCCGCCAATGAGCACCTGTACGCCCCCTTGTGTGTTTCCTGCCGAGGTGCGGGCGACCAGGTCTTGCAGCAATGACCGTTCCTCTAATATCCGCAGGGAGCGGCGCGCTTCATCAGATCCGGTGAATTCGGGCTCGCTGAGCACATTGGTCAGGCCGTCGATGTACACTTCGCCAGCCGGCGTCGCATCTGCCTGCAGCAGGTCTTCGATGACCCATACGAGCACATCGGCATCCAGGCCTTGCATTTGCGCGAGGCGAGCGCGCATTTCGTTGACGTCTGCCCGTTGGAACAATTGGGTCAACCTTTCAGCAGACTGGGAAAGCTGCTCCTGAGTCACCGGCTCGCTCAGAGAAAGCAGCCGCTGTCGAACTTCTCCGCCGATCATCACCAATACGACCAGAATTTGCCGGCCGCGGGTGGCGATCAACTCGAGGTGCTTCAGGCGGGAATGTTGGGGATGCGGCGGGGTCACCAGCGATGCAGCGCGAGACTGGTAGGCCAATACCGATGCGGCCAGTCGTACCCACTGTTCGACATCGTTGCGCATCTGGTAAAACTGGTGGCTGATGGTGCGGCGAGTGGTATCCGGCAAGTCG
>Ga0154399_1030_pt1 | contig 26242 bp, 22 predicted proteins | sample RifGroB2_FD_115903 | JGI IMG/M metagenome (GOLD analysis project Ga0154399, IMG submission 115903) | Chloroflexi bacterium GWB2_54_36 | reverse complement strand
TGCCCAATTCTTCGATGAAAGCCGCTCCCACCTGAACGGGTGTGGGCAGAATCGGTTGGTTGACCAGCATGGCGGCGATCTGCCAGATGACCAGGAGAGCCAGGGTTGCCAGCAGCAGGTCGCGGCGCTTCATGCAATCTCCAGTTTGGCCCGCAGGGAGCGGCAAAGGGCTACATATTCATCTGATTCCCGGTAACCGGGCTGCAGGATGTCAGGATTTTCGATGATTTGCGGATGGGTGTTGGGCGGCAAATTGAGCAATAAAATGTGCTGGCCCAGCACCGCAGCTTCCTCGATCGCATGGGTGACGGTCACCAGCGTCAGACCGGTCTCATGCCACAATTCCAACACCAGACGCTGCAGACCCTCGCGGGTAGGCGCATCCAGCGAGGAAAAGGGTTCGTCCATCAGTAACAGATCGGGCTGCAAGGCCAATGTGCGTGCGATGGCCGTGCGCTGACGCTGTCCGCCCGAAAGCTGTCCCGGGAATTGCGCAGCCTGGGGTAGCAAGCCAAGACGTTCCAGCCAGGGTTCCACATCCATCGTGCGGGCATAGTCTTTCGGAGCATGCACGCCGTCCGGACCGTAGTAATTGCGCACCCGCAGCCCCAGGCGGGCGTTTTCACGCACGGTCGCCCAGGGCAACAGGCCGTAATCCTGAATGATCAGCCCGGTTTGCGGGCGCGGACGGACGAGGTTCTGCCCGTCAATGCGCACCTTCCCGCTGGAAGGCTGAACCAGCCCTGTCAGGATATTCAGCAGGGTGCTTTTACCGCAGCCGGAGGGCCCGAGCACCGTCCAGGCTTCACCGCGCGCAGCACTCCAGCTGAAATCCTGGAAAACCGGCGCACCGTGACCGTAACCGAAGGTCAGGTGCTCAACCTCAATCATGTTATTTAGGGCAGCAGGCTGCCGTTGACGTTATCCGCGTAGGAAAGATCAACCGAGAGGTAACCTTTGGCCTTCACCCATTCCAGCACATCCAGGAATTGGGCTTCGGTCGGTACGCCTTTGGTCGGGTAGGTTGGCACTTTGAACGACTCGGCCAGCGGCGCAGGCACCATCTTCTGATCGACCATCAGCGAAGCATACTTTTGGGGATCTTTGTTGATCAGTTCAACAGCTTCTTCGACGGCAGTTAAAAACGCCTTGACAGCCTCCGGATTGGCGTCGATGAAGGCTTTGCTGAAGGTGATAATGCTGAAGCTGAATTCCGGGTGAGCGGTATCGTCCAGCGCAGTGACCGCGTCCGATTGTTTGGCCAGGGTAACGAACGGCTCGGGCAGGGTGGCGGCTTTTAACTCGCCACTGGCCAGCAGCGACATGCGATCGGGGATTTTGGGCACAGCTACAAAATTCAAATCGGCGGCCGTGAAGCCTTCAGCGGTCAGCAGCCGGTCGGTCAGATACTCGATAATCGTGCCCTGTGAAATGCCGATCGGTTGGCCTTTCAAGCCCTGCGCGTCCGTGATGCCGCTGTCTTTGCCAGCCATGATCGAGAACAGCGCCTGGTCAGCGGTGGCGGTGCGGGCGTAACGCACTGCCTGCACCTGAATTTTCTCCTGATTGAGGAACATCACTGAGGTCAGCTCGTTCATGATGGCGTCGGTTTGGCCGGCAGCGATCAACTGGTCGCGCTCAGGCGCCGAACTGACGGGGATGATTTCGACGACCAGGTTATGCTTGGTGTACAGGCCTTCCTGCTGCGCTACGACCATGGGGAGGACATCCAAGACGGGCAAGAGCGCTACTTTGATGGTGGTGGGAACGGCAGCGGGGGTCGGGCTGCAGGCAGCCAGCAGCAGGCTGGCCAACAGGAGGATGAGCAATAAGGCAGGAAAAGTTTTCTTGAACATTGAATTTCCTTCGAAATAAAATAGAGTTTGCGTGGGGTTTATTGCATTCCGATTATACCTTTCCCGGAAATTTTTGTAAGGGACGCTGGCAGTTTGCCCTACGGTCGCGCGGGGTTAGAGCCTGCGTGGACAAACTAAAGTTGTATTGCGCAAACCTCCGGCTTGCGGCGGCGAAACATAGTTCTCGATTGCACAGGCATTCAGCCTGCGTGGACAAACCAAAGTTTGTCCTACGTCAACTAAACATAAAAAATAAGGTCAAATTTCTGCACATAATCAACAAAGGCATGCTACAATCTTTAAGTCCCAACTACAAAACGGAGGTGAATATGTCAACCCTGAAGACCACCTTGACCGGGTATACCGGCTACCGAGGTCGCGAGGGTCATTACGCTTTCCTACTGCACCGGATCACCGGGCTGGGAACCGTATTGTTCCTCGTCATCCACATCATCGACATTGCACTGGTTTATCTGTCTCCCAAAGGCTTTTTGGACGTGGTTGCCTTGTACCAGACCACGCTCTTCGGCATCGGAGAGATAGCTCTGGTATTCTGCGTGTTCTTCCACGGCATCAATGGCCTGCGGATCGCTTACTTCGATATGTTCAAACCAGCCAATTGGTCGATCGAGACCGAGCGGAATTCTACGCGCATCACGCTGATCGCCACGCTGATTCTGTGGCTGCCCGCCACTTTCTTCATGGCACGCAACATCCTCATCCATAATTACGGCCTGTTTGGCGGGTAGGAGGAAGAAATGACAGCGACTTCTGAACAAATTCGCCGGGTGAAAGTTCGGCCCAATTATGACCATGTGGCCTGGAAGTGGATGCGCTATTCGGCGCTGCTGCTGATCCCCCTGGTCTGGTTCCATGTGATCCTGCAGGACGTGATCGTTGGGGTGCACACCATGGACCTGGACTACGTTGCCCAGCGTTGGGCGAACATCGGCTGGCGTGTTTACGACGCGCTGCTGCTGGGTTTCGCCATGGCGCATGGCATGAACGGCGTGCGCCAGGTAGCCAATGATTTTATTAAAGGTGAGCGCGCCCGCACGATTATGAGCTGGGCGTTGTTCATTTTTTGGCTGGCCATTACCGCAATTGGCGCCGCGGCGTTGATTGGCGGCGTCCGGCAAGATTTCCCCTTGAATTAATCTGGAAAGGCTGCTTCCATGACCCAAACCCATGTTTTTGATGTCATCATTGTTGGCGGCGGCGGGGCCGGTCTGATGGCTGCGTTGAATGCCTCGCGCACAGCCAAAACCGCTGTCTTAAGCAAGCTGTATCCCACACGCTCGCATACCGGCGCTGCCCAGGGTGGTGTTGGCGCTGCGCTCGGAAACTTGGAGGAAGACCACTGGGAATGGCATGCTTTTGATACCGTCAAAGGCAGCGATTACCTTGGCGACCAGGACGCGATCGATTTTATGTGCCAGGAGGCGGTGCAATCGGTCTATGATCTGGAGCATGCTGGCCTGCCATTCTCGCGCACTCCGGATGGAAGGATTGCCCAGCGGCCGTTTGGCGGCCACACCAACAATGTCACCAAAAAACCGGTGCACCGCGCCGCTTACGCTGCCGACCGCACCGGGCATATGATCCTGCAGACGCTGTACCAGCAGTGTATCCGCAACGGAATCAATTTCTACGACGAATTCCAAGTGCTGGACTTGCTGCTGCAAGACGGCGTCACTGCCGGCGTGGTTGCGGTCGAGTTGGCGACTGGTGAACTGCACGTGTTCCACGCCAAAGCAGTTGTTTTTGCCACCGGCGGTCACGGACGCATGTGGGACATCACCTCCAACGCTTACGCTTACACCGGCGATGGGGTGGCGGTCACGCTGCGGCGCGGCATTCCCGCCGAGGATATGGAATTCTTCCAGTTCCATCCAACCGGCATCTATAAACTTGGCATTCTGATCACAGAGGCAGTGCGCGGCGAAGGCGGCGTGCTGTTCAACGACAAGGGCGAACGCTTCATGGAGCGCTATGCCCCGTCCATCAAAGACCTGGCCTCACGCGACGTGACCAGCCGGGCGATTTACTTGGAAGTAAAGGAAGGGCGCGGCATCCAGGGCAAAAACTACGTTTACCTCGACATTCGCCCGGAAACGGTCAATTTGTACGCTGAAAAAGACGGCCGCACCAATCCTGACGGCAGCCCTTACCGGGTCACCGCCGAAGAAATTCTGGCCAAAATTCCGGATATTGCGGATTTCTGCAAGACCTACCTGGGCGTGGATCCGGTCAAAAGCCCGATGCCCATCCAGCCGACAGCCCACTACGCCATGGGCGGCATCCCAACCGATAAATTCGGGCAGGTAGTGATGAATGCGCAGAACACTATTTTGCCGGGGCTGTATGCCGCTGGAGAGTGCGCCTGCGTCTCGGTGCACGGCGCCAATCGCCTGGGCACCAACTCGCTGGTAGATTTGATCGTGTTCGGCAAACACGCCGGCTTGAAAGCAGCGGAATATGCCAATGGGGCTAACCTGCCGAACCAGCAAGGCGACCCGACCGACTTTTCGCGCCAGCAAATTGACTGGTTGATGAACGGGAGCGGCAAGGAAAAAGCCGCCAAACTTGGCCGCGAACTACGCAAGGTGATGTCCGATGACGTCGGGGTCTTCCGCACGGAGGAAGGTCTGGCGTCAGCGGTGGAGAAGGTCAAAGAGCTGCGCGAGCGCTTCAAAGAGGTCAAGGTTGGCGATACCAGCAAAATATTCAACACCGAGCTGCTCAATACCTGGGAACTGGGAAACATGCTCGACCTGGCGCTGGTGACCGCGGTGGCGGCGCTGGAGCGCAAGGAATCACGCGGAGCGCACGCCCGTGAAGATTACCCGAAGCGCAATGACGAAAACTGGCTTAAACACAGCCTGGCATTGCTGGACGGCGACCGGGTGCGCCTGGATTACAAACCGGTGGTGATCACCAAGTATGTTCCCAAAGAAAGGGTTTATTAATCAGGAGGCCGCCATGGAAATACGCTTACGTGTTTTTCGCTTCCAGCCAGAAAAAGATCAACGTCCGCGTTATGACGTTTTTACTATCGAGACCGATCCCACCGAACGCATCCTCGACCTGCTCGAGTATGTACGCGGGGATGTGGACGGCAGCCTGGCTTTCCGCCGCTCTTGCGCGCACGGCGTATGCGGTTCGGATGCCATGCGCATCAACGGGCGCAACCTGCTGGCCTGCAAAGTGCTTGTAAAAGATCTGGGCACCAGCGAGATCACGGTGGAACCACTGCTTGGTCTGCGGGTGATTAAAGATTTGATCGTGGACATGGGTCCGTTCCTTGAGCATTACAAGTCGGTGATGCCGTATTTTATCAACGACGACATCCCGGCGGACGGTAAAGAGTTTCTGCAGTCGCCGGAGCAGCGCGCGCGCTTTGATGACACCACCAAATGCATCATGTGCGCAGCCTGCACCACCTCCTGCCCATCGTTCTGGTCGAATACAGAATATGTTGGCCCGGCAGCGATCGTCAATGCTCACCGGTTTATCTTCGACAGCCGCGATACAGGTGCTGCCAAGCGCTTGGAAGTGCTCAACGAGCAGTTTGGCGTTTGGCGCTGCCGCACAGCCTTCAACTGCACCGAGGCCTGCCCGCGCGAGATCAAGATCACCCAGGCGATTGCTGAAGTCAAGCAGGTGCTTACAAGCGGGAAGCTGGAATAGCTTTGGTTTGATTGGATTGAAAAATGGAAGCAAACGGACGGGTCGCCAGACCCGTCCGTTTTGTTTTATGGTTTTGTAGGTGGGTTAGAGGGGCGGCGAATGGTACCCAATGAAAAAAAACCTTTGTAGCCCCGAAAACCAACAACCTTGAATGATCAAACACCGTTCGCTATTCGAGAAGTCGGGTTTCGGGGCTTTATAGATGAATCACCTTGTGGGGTTCCTCACTGCCCCTCAACCCGACCTACCACTGATATTTATATATTGGTCGGAAAAGCAGGTGCATCGCTCCTTAATGCATTGATGATTGGCCAACCTGTCCACTCAGGAGCAACGCACCCGATGTTTTTGAGGTGCTAGGCACTTCATAAGTTCCTTGCACCTGATTTTTATAGTTGGGCCGCAAGAGCAGGTGCATCGCTCCTAATGCGTCGATGATGTGGGCCAACCTGTCCACTCAGGTGCAACGCGCCCGATGTTTTTGACCCATATCGCATATCGCGCTCAGAATCTGTATAATGAAAGTAGATAGTCCTGATGTCTGCACGAGAGGAGGCTGCCATGTACGTCTCCATTTTAACCGGACGAGTCGCGAAAGAAAATTGGGTTCCACTCGAGCGTTCCTTCGAGAAGGAAGTGACCAAAAGACCGCCGAAAGGGCTGATGGACTCATACCTTGTGCAAAGCGAGGATGATCCGGCTTCCTGGCAGGTGGTGTCCATCTGGGCGACCAAGGCGGAATTCAAGGATTTCGAAAAAACCGAACAGGCAAATGTCTTTGTCGAATTGCTGTGCGACGGTGGCACGGTACCCAACCGGCTCGGCTATGTGACCGTTGGCAGATACGAACGTGTCTGAATGTCCTTCCTGACCGTATGCACCCATTATTAGAGCGCTTGATGGCGCTCGAATCGGAAACAAGCTATCAAATCGACCCGGCACCGGGCGAGGACGGCTTTCTGTTTGTCCCCGGCAGCCTGCCGGTTTTGTTGTCAGCGCCACACGGCGCTGCCCATTGGCGCAACGAGCGCTACAAAGAAGAAGATGAGTATACCGCCGGGCTGGTCCGTCTGGTTGGCGAGATCACCGGCGCACATGTGATATGTGCTAACCGCCGCTCGTCCGCCGACCCAAACGCGGATATGGATGCGCCGTATAAGGCTGCCCTTAAGGAAATCGTCCGGCAGCACAACCCCAGGATTGTGCTGGATATCCACGGCTGCAAACCGGAAAACGGTTTTGGCATTGCCCTTGGCACGATGAAGGGAGCAAGCAGCCCGCGCCACCGGCCGGTCATTCTCCAGATCCTGCACGAACAGGGTTTTTCGGAAAGCCATACCGGTCTGGCCGGTTTGAATGTGGATAAAAAATACCCGGCGATGGGGGAAGATTCGCGCGAGCCGGTTACCCGCTTTGCCTGGGAAAAACTTGGCCTGCCGGCTGCCCAATTCGAAGTGAATGCCCACCTGCGGGTGGTTCAGCGCCTGTCTGGGGCATCCACGCCTGAACCGTTCACCGGCGACCCTCAAGGGATTCTGCATATGATCGCCACGCTGTCTGCCCTGGTCAAAGCATTGGCAACTGTCTAAGCCATGACGCCTCAAAATAAAATGTTACTTTAGGGCTTCGATGGCTCAAATAATAAAGTAGCTGATTGATTTTCCACAATTGGGCTATCTTCTCATCAATTCCAGGGCGTATGGTAACTGGATTGAGTTGGACGTAATTGTTTGTCAGGCGTGCCTTGGCCGTATTTGAGCAGTCGAATAGCGTATTTGCGATGATAGCCGGTCGCGGCTTGGAACGGATGTATAATGACAAAAGGCACAAAGCGTGCCTTTTGCTTGATTGCAGACTTCCAATACTCCACTTGAGGTGCTCATGACCGATCGTTTGGACTGGATCCAAAAAGAGCTGGACGGCTTGAAAGAGGCCGGTTTGTACAACCGCATCCGCACCCTGTCATCGCCGCAAGGCGCCTGGTTGGTGGTGGATGGCAAACGTGTGCTCAATTTCTGTTCGAATAACTATCTGGGAATGGCGAACAACCCGCGCCTGGTGGCGTCCGCCAAAAAGGCTCTGGACGCCTATGGCGTCGGGCCAGGAGCTGTGCGCACCATCGCCGGGACCATGGACCTGCATCTGGAGCTGGAACGGCGGTTGGCAACCTTTAAGGGCGTTGAAGCGGCCATTACCTTCCAATCCGGCTTTACTGCCAACCTGGCGGCGATTGCTGCTTTGGTAACCAAAGACGATATTATTTTCTCGGATGAACTCAACCACGCCAGCATCATCGACGGCTGCCGTCTTTCCGGTGCACCGACTATCCGCTTCGCCCACGCCAATCCGGCGGACCTGGAACGGGTCATCGCCGAACATCAGGGCACTTACCGGCGCGCATTATGCATCACCGACGGCGTCTTCAGCATGGACGGCGATATTGCCCCGCTGGACAAGATTTACGAAATCACCTCCAAACACGGTATCATGCTGATGGTGGATGACGCCCACGGCGAAGGCGTCATGGGCAAAGGCGGGCGCGGCATTGTGGATCACTTCCATCTGCACGGCAAGGTGGATATCGAGGTAGGCACACTTTCCAAAGCCTTCGGCGTGGTTGGCGGGCTGGTGGCCGGCAAGGCCGTGATCGTCGATTGGCTGCGGCAGCGCGGCCGTCCGTTCCTGTTCTCTTCGGCGGTGACCCCGCCGGATGTGGCTGCCACCATTGCCGCGGTTGACCTGCTGGAAGAATCGACTGAACTGGTGGACCGGCTGTGGTCGAATGCGCGCTACTTCAAGGACGAGATGAAGCGCCTTGGCTTCGATACCGGCCAGAGCGTCACCCCCATTACCCCGGTCATGCTGGGCGAGGCGCCGCTGGCGCAGCAATTCAGCCGTGAACTGTTCGAGGAAGACGTGTTCGCTATGGCGCTGGGTTTCCCCACCGTCCCCCGCGGCAAAGCGCGCATCCGGGTGATGATCTCAGCGGTGCACGCCCAGGCCGATCTGGACCAGGCGTTGGAGAAGTTCGCCAAAGTCGGGCGCAAATTAGGAGTCATCAGCTAAAAAGTTTTGTCATTGCGACGAAGGAAGCAATCTGCGTCTTTCAACCATGACGACTGTCCCAAGGCATTCGTTATACCTATTCTAGGTAGATTGCTTCACTCCGCTTCGCTTCGTTCACAACAATAAATTATTTCAATTCTGCCGCGGCGCGGCGCTTGACATGCGCCAGGATGGCCGCCATGCCGTTCAAGCGCTGCGCGGTCAATACGTGCTGCAACCCCATGCGCAGGTAAAAATCGGCGGGGATCGCCAGAACCTGCTCGGGCGCGCTTCCATTTAACCCTTCCATCATCAACGCCGCATACCCGCGCACCGTCGGCGACTCCTCCGGCACCACAAAATAATAATAGAGCCCACCGTTCTTGACCTCGGCAGCCATCTGCACCGGGGTCATGCATTCGGGCACTTCTTCCATCTCATCCGGGCGCTGCAGGTGGGTAGGAAAAGCCGGAAAGTTACGCGCATAATCCAGCAACATTTCGAGCTTTTCGCGCCCTTCGCACACCTCGAAATCGCTTACGATTACTTCCAGGCGGGCTGGCAGGGAATTGCTATCCGTCATGCGCCCTCGCCTTTTTCAATCGGCGCGCCGACCAGGTTGCCCCACTCGGTCCATGAACCGTCATAATTGCGCACCCTTGGGTAACCCAGCAGGTATTTCAGAACGAACCAGGTGTGGGAACTGCGCTCGCCGATGCGGCAGTAAGCAATGGTGTCCTTGTCAGGGGTTATACCGTGCGCCTGGTAAAGGTCGCGCAAGGCTGCCGGCGATTTGAATGTGCCATCCTCCTGCACCGCCTGGCTCCAGGGGATGCTGACCGCGCCCGGAATGTGGCCGCCGCGCTGCGCCCCTTCCTGCGGGTAACCGGGCATGTGCAGCAGTTCTCCGGTATATTCCTTGGTCGAGCGCACATCCACCAGCGGCTGGCGGCTTTCCAGGTGATGCATGACATCGTCGCGGAAGGCGCGAATACCCTTGGCGGGACCGGTGGCATGATAGGTGGTGGGTGGGTAAGCCAACGGGGTGGCTGTCAGCATCCGGCCTTCAGAAACCCACTTGGCGCGACCGCCGTTCATCACCCGGCGATCCTGGTGACCGTAGTATTCAAACAACCAGAAAGCATACACCGCAAACCAGTTGGATTTGTCGCCGTAAAAAACGACGGTGGTATCGTTGGCAATCCCCAGGCTGGAACACAGGGCTTCGAATTCTTCTTTGGTTAGAAAGTCGCGCCGTACTGGGTGCTGCAAGGTGGTGAACCAGTCAACTTTGACCGCGCCGGGGATATGACCGGTTTCGTAAAGCAAGGCGTCCTCATCCGATTCCACCAGACGCACCTGCGGATCGTTGAGGTGCTGTGCAACCCATTCGGTATCGACCAGAACTTCTGGGTGAGCATAAGCTGTCATGACTATATACCTCCTATTTTGATCATATTTATCATAATAATCATATCACAAACTATGTGCCAAAGGCAACCGGCACGCTACGCGAGCTTGCAGCTTGCCTGAACAAGCTGGCAACGATGGAGTTAAAGTAATTAAGCCGTACCCTGTCCGCACTCGCGGAGCACCCTTCGCGTGGGATAATCTGCGATTGACCTTGTCGAAGGGGCGACAGGCTTCTACAGACGTAGAATACTGGGGGGTTTGCAGGGCATGCCTGCAATGCTCCCCTGCCCACAGAGACGGCTACAAGTGTCCGGGAATCAGGCCGCGTGCCCAGAGCGTCGGTACGATTTCATCTCCCCCTCAAGCCATCACCCACCAAGGATGAAAATGGCTATATCTCACCAGCAGGCGTAAAGGTCACAGTCATCACTTCCGAATTTTACGATTATAGGGCTTCTGATCAAACGTCTCGGGCATTTCTGTAAATCCAGATACTACCGGGCTGCCGGAGCAGGTGGTCAGCGAGGAACAGGTCGATAGCACCAGGTCATCAACAGCAAAGCCTTCATAATAATGAGGATTCGCTGGATTACTGGCAAACCAGATCGCGATCCATACCTGGGATTGGCCGGTAATATTCCCTAAAGTGTAAACATTTTTTAAATCCATCGTATCCGTGAACCAACTTCCGCTATACCCGCTGAAAGCATTTCCATAGACCGTAGCGTTATCCAACGATACGCCCCAGCCCATGAAATCATATTTAGATTCTATGTCCAGCCACAGCTTGATCGAGACGTATCCATCCTTAACCTGACTCAGGTCAATCGGTCCATAAATCATCCACGTTTCAATATCGTCAGTATAACCATCCGAGCACGGCAGGGTGCTCCCGTAGGATCCACCGCCTACCGCCCATCCCCCGTTACTCCCACTGGATGCCTGGCAGGCTCGCTTTCCCCAGGACATGGCACTGGTCACGTTCTGCCAATCCGTGCCGTTGAACCAATAACTATATAGACTCCACTCGCCCGGGAATGCGCCTTCGAATGTCTCCGAGAAAAGGTCGGTCCAGGGAGGCAGCGGCGTGTTGGAGGGAGTTGGTGTCACCGTAAATGTTGCGCTTGGAGTTGGGAATTGGACCGGGGTTTGTGTGAAGATTGGAGTGGATGATACGGTTGAGGTCAGAGTTTGGGTCGATATACCAGTGATCAGGGTAGTTGCAGTCGGCGGAGGCGGCAAGGTCGACAGCTGATAATTGTTCATGATCAGCGGCCAATAGATATAGCCTGGCGTTTGAAGAAGAGCGGGCGAATTTTCTATCAGAACGTTTCCGAGGTCGGCTGAATTTTTTTCATTCGGATCCGCTTGCATTAATGCGGGACTTGCAAATGCCTGATTGGCCCCAATCATCCCGATTAGGACGATGCAAAGGAATAATGTCAGAAACCCGAGGAAATAATTCCTATTCCGGGTGGTAAGGGAGATCAACTGCTTCATTTATCCCCTTGATTACCAAGAATGGATCCAAAAATTGACTTGGTGGTAATAATAACATTACCATTGTAGTGCTATATGCGCATAAATCAATGGATTTTCATTGGCTTTTCGTCCCAAAAGACAATGCTCGGAATGAATGATTGCGCTCCTGACCGGTTTAGGATGGAGCCGCTGCGGAACTAACTTTCCGGGTCGCATAATTTAATATTCATTGGTCTCAAGCAGATCAAGTTTTCGACCAGTGAACCTGGCAGCCCTTAATCAATCGGCTGCACTTAAATAATGCCCATCCTTATAGTACAATCCATCCTATGGAATCGGACAGAAAGCAAATCCTACTCACCAACGATGACGGCATCGAATCGCCCGGGTTGTGGGCAGCCGCTGAAGCGCTCTCCCCTCTCGGCTTTGTGACGGTCGCGGCTCCCCGCCAGCAGTTCTCTGGCGCCGGGCGTAGCCACCCGATTCATACCGACGGCGTAATCACCCCGCGCCAACTGCAAATCGGCCGGCAAATGTGGACGGCATACGCGGTCGGCGGGTCGCCAGCTCAATCGGTGGTTTACGCCGTGCTCGACTTGCTGCCGCGTAAGCCAGATCTGATCGTTTCCGGCATCAATTACGGCGAAAATGTTGGAAACAGCATCACCAGTTCAGGGACTGTGGGGGCTGCACTCGAAGGTGCCGCCTTTGGCATCCCCGCGCTGGCGGTTTCTCTGCAAATTACGGACGGCGGCTATCTGGGGTACTCGCCGGATGTACAATTTAGCACTGCTGGATATTTTACCCACCTGTTCGCCGAACGGATTATGAATGAACGCCCGCCATCCGATGTGCACGTGCTCAAGGTAGACGTGCCAGCTACTGCGACCCCTCAGACGCCCTGGCGCGTAGTTCGGCAAGCCATGCAGCCGTACTATATCCCACACACGATTCGCACCGGCACGCTGGAGTCTCCCGGCCCCATTGGGTATGATATTCGCATCGATTCCAGCAACGTCCATAAGGATACCGACGTCCATGCTCTGGCGGTGGAGCAGGTTGTAGCCGTCACCCCGCTCAGCCTGGATATGACCTCGCGTACACCCATGGATCAATTAGAATCCTACCTGCGTAAGCTGTAGTCAACCCGAGGAAAAAAGCCATCCTCGCTTGAATCCGCTGTGGATAAAAAATAAGGCGCAGCTGCGCCTTATTTTGCTTAATCCAGTGATTTTTTCGACCGGGCTGGCAAATCGTAAACGTACACCTGAAACTTATCGAAGCCCTGGATGGCGCCAGCCTTCTCCAACCCGGAGCATTCATTATCTTGAACCGGATGGCTGCCTGTCTGGTCCACTTCAGGCAAAAACGCCCCGCTCATTACATCTTGAAAGACCCCGTCACCCCAATCGATGACGACATCCCCATTATTAAGGACAATCACCCATAGCCGGTTGATCGAGACGGCCGAGGTCATCGCGATTGGGTTATACGGAGACACCCAGTGCAGCAAAACTTGTGTTGCGCAGGCGTTCCACCAGTTCGGATTGCACATCACACCAGACCGGGCGGATCGGGCATTTTTCACCGAAAGGACAGCCATCTATGGAGTGCGTGCATTCATTCAGCGTCAGCGGCCCATCAATCGCTTCAACCACTTCGAGGATGGAGATAGCTTCGGGTGGCCGAGCCAGTGAGACCCCGCCGCGGGCGCCCCGGGAAGTGTGAATTAAACCTGCAATCGAAAGCTGCGAGATGATTTTTGCCAGAAAGGAGGGTGGAATTCGCTGTTCATCCGCAATCAGACTGGTAGCTGCTCGTACTGAAGGTTCCAGTTTGGATAGGTAATACATCGCCCGCAGGGCATAATCGGCTTGTCTGGTAATTTGCATGGCAGCGGTTCCTTATCAATACTATTAATCCGAATTTTCGACCTTATTTATCAGGTTATTAATTTAGTGTATTGGAACGTGAATTATTACACAAGTGACTAAGATCACGCCTTGGAATGACATTTAGCGTCCGAGGTAAGGCATCGAAATAGTTTGCTCGACAGCCGTGCACCGCCCAGTTATAATCACAGCCATGAGCAAATTTCGCTTTTATCTCCCCTTACAGCTTCGTTACGGCGATCTGGATCCTCAGTGGCATGTAAACAATGCGCGTTTTTTGACCTTCATGGAGCATACGCGCTTTGCTTATGTGCACAAACTTGGCTTGTTCAAAGGCAATAATTTTCTTGACTTTCCATTAATCGTTGCAGATGTGCATATCAGCTTTCTGGCGCCCATCGAATACGATGAGCAGATTAGAGTTGGGATGCGGATTTCGCGCATTGGCAACAAAAGTTTGACAATGGAATATATCATCGAAAACCAGGACACCGGCGAGGTAAAGTCGCGCGCCGAGTTTGTTATGGTTACTTACGACTATAACCAGAAGAAGAGCGTTCCCGTCTGGCCCGAGTGGCGGCAAATTATTTCCGCCTACGAGGGAATCACGCCTGGCCCGTAAGCGATCTGGCGTGAATGCCATTCTGCACAATCATCGCGAGGACACCATGCCCATCCCATCCATCGACACTGCTAACCTGCTCGATTTTCTGGCCGGGCTGCTGAATACGCCCAGCCCAACCGGCTTCACCCATGATGCGGTTGCCTATACCGAAAAAGCTCTGGCTGCCTTTCCGCAGCTCAAGCTGGAACGAACGCGCAAAGGCACCCTGCTGGTAAGCTGGTCTGGCCTGGCGAGCAGCCGCCCGCGAGCGCTTACCGCTCATGTCGATACCCTGGGTGCAATGGTCAAAGAGATTAAATCCAATGGCCGGCTGCGCATGACCCAGCTTGGCGGTTACCCGTGGAACGCAGTGGAAGGTGAAGGCGTTACCGTATTTACCCGCAGCGGGCATAAACTGCGCGGCAGCATCCTTCTCCAGGCTGCATCCAGCCACGTTTATGGCAGTAAAGTCTCGTCGATGGCGCGGGATAGCGATACCCTGGAAATCCGCTTAGATGAACGGACCGTCAGCGAGCAGGAAACCCGCGCCCTGGGCATCGAGGTGGGCGACTTTGTGTCCTTTGATCCGCGGGTGGAAATCACCAATGGATTTGTCCGTTCCCGCCACCTGGATGACAAGGCCTGCGTGGCCTGCCTGGTTGCGGCGGTCCAGGCGCTGCAAACCGCCGGGATTCAACCAAAGCAAACCACCTACTTTCTTATCAGCAATTTTGAAGAGGTCGGGCACGGCGCTTCCACCGGGTTCCCAGCCGAGGTAGGTGAGTTGGTGGTTGTGGATATGGCTGCCGTCGGCGAAGGCCAAACCTCAGACGAGTTCCACGCCACCCTGTGCGTCAAAGATTCAGGCGGGCCGTACCACCATGAACTCAGCACCCGCCTGCGCAACATAGCGGATGAAAACCAGATCCCCTATAAGGTCGATATTTATCCTTACTATGGGTCAGACGGCGGTGCGCTGCTGCGCACCGGCGCCGATCTACAGGTGGCGCTCATCGGTCCAGGGGTGGACGCCTCACATAATTACGAGCGCACCCACACCGATGCACTGGTCGCCACCACGCAATGGATTCTGGCGTATCTGCTCAGCGATTAGCCGGTTATAAATTCCCGGTTTGTTTTACCTGCCGGCCAAAAAAAGCGGACATACTGTCCAACCATTCCTGCATGGTTGGCAAACTTGTTTCCAATGGCATTTTCCGCGCCATGAGTGTTGCCATTATGCACAACAATCCCGCTGCATAAACTTCATAGAAAACCCGAATTTCAAAAGCGATTCCACCTAACACAAAGAGCACAAGCATGAGCAACCCGGGGGTGGCTCCGAGCACCGCAACAGCCGGTTTTTGGCGCCATTTGTGAAACACAAGCAGGATCATCCCCACTGCAATCAGAATGCTAATGACACCAATGATGGGAAAGTCCTGGAACATTTCGATGTGATCGGCCAGGTGGGGTTCAAAATTTCTGCCGGGGTTATCGCGGTAAAGCAAACTAAGTGGAACACGAACGGCCAGAAAAATACCCAGCTGTGCCAGTATTCCAAACAGTACTTTTTTGAATGTGGGGCGCTGTAAATCCCAGAAAAGAAGGATGGCTGGCGCAGCCAGTACGATAGCTGTTTCCTTGTTGAGAACGGCCAGAGCAAGCACGAGGAAATAGCTTCTTTTTCGCTGTGCAGCAATGCAATAAAGCCCCAGGGTTGAAAGAAACAGGGTCGGTAAATCGTATAAGTAACCTAAAAACAGCATGGGCGTCAGCCCAATTAATGCCATCAACGTGACCAGTTCTGAGATGAGGGCGGGAGTTTTATACACCTTGCGGAATAACCCGCGAAAAGCAAACGCGAAACCCTGAACGCACAATAACTGCAACCCAAGGCTGATCAGTGCTTCCAATGCAAAATCGGGGGGAGTATTGTATTCGCCCAGTAATGAACCCATGAAGTCGCTGCTTGTTGCCAGGGTTTTGGCCGCTTCGTGGACGGATGCAGGAAATAAGGCTGTGATTCCACGGGTCAACCAGGGCAGAAAAACGCGCGTCACGAACGGGCGGTGCGCCTCACCGGTGATCATATCGGCGAAAGACGCCCTGGTGTTCGCATTGATCCCCGAATTAAAAATAAAGAAAAAGAAAATGCCCAGGCCGAACAAAACAATAAGAGTCGTCAACAATCCCTGGACGAAACGAAACCTGAACGCATGGTTAGTGGTTGTAGGAGAAAGCGAGTGCATTTTTCCCTTGCATTTTCTCGATGGAGGATCTTTATCCGGAGTTTAAGTATATACGAAACCGAAATGAGGATGCCTTCCAGAGGATTTCACCCTGCCTATTTGGGGGTAATCCCCCGAATAGGTGACTCGACAAGCATTTAAACTCTGGTAGAATCGAATCCAGATGGAACTTATTGTATCTGGCCGCTTTGGCGGCCGCAGGGAGACAATTCCCTATAGCTCGAAATGTACCCTTCGTGGGTTTTATTGTTGGTAGAGGAGGATTTTGCCTTGTCTGGAATGGAACGTTTCACCCAACGTGCTCGCAGGGTGTTGAGTCTGGCGCATCAGGAAGCCGAACGGATGCGGCAGCCCATGATCAACACCGAGCATTTGCTGTTGGGCCTGATCCAGGAGGAAGGCGGAATTGCCGGACGTGTTCTGCGCGATTTAGGACTGGAACCGGAACGGGTCCAGGAAATGGTTGAACGCCTGAGTGGTATTGGACAAACCCGCTCCAGTAAGATCGACCTCTCATCAGGGGTACAGGAAGTACTGGAGTTCGCCATCGAAGAAGCCCGCCGCATGGGGCACCACTACATCGGAACAGAGCATATTCTGCTCGGCATGGTGCGCTCCAATGAAGGCAAGGCAATGGACGTCTTGCGTAAACTGGGGATCACTCCCGAGCAAATCCGCCGCCAAACACGCCGTGTCCTTCAGGAAAGCAGCAGCGCCCCGCAAAGCGCCAGCGGCCGCACCGCTGCGCCTGCTCAACAGCAAAAAGAAGCCAAAGGGCAAAAGACCACCCTGGTGGATCAACTTGCCACGGACCTGACTACATTGGCCGAAGAGGATAAACTGGATCCTGTCATCGGCCGCCAAATGGAAATCGAGCGTGTCATTCAAATCCTGGCACGCCGCAACAAAAATAACCCTGCCCTGATCGGTGAACCGGGAGTGGGCAAAACTGCCATCGTCGAAGGCCTGGCGCAGCGCATCGTGGAAGGTGATGTGCCTGCTCCTTTGCTTGGTAAACGGGTGCTGCAGTTGGACGTTGGTTCGCTGGTTGCTGGCACCATGTACCGCGGGCAATTCGAGGAACGCTTGAAACGCGTCATCGACGAATTGAAAGCATCCGGCGCCATCCTCTTCATCGACGAAGTCCACATGCTGGTCGGGGCCGGGTCGGCAGGTTCTTCGGTGGATGCCGCCAACATTCTCAAGCCGGCACTGTCGCGTGGAGAACTCCAGGTGATTGGCGCCACCACCCTTGACGAATACCGCAAGCATATCGAATCCGATGCCGCGTTGGAGCGCCGCTTCCAGCCGATTACGGTCAACGAGCCCTCGGTGGAAGAGACCATCCAGATTTTGCACGGCATCCGCAGCGCTTACGAGGAACACCACCGCCTGATTATTTCCGACGAAGCGATCGAAGCCGCTGCCCGTCTTTCTGCCCGCTATGTCACCGAACGCTTCCTGCCAGACAAAGCCATCGATTTGATCGATGAGTCGTCTTCTCGGGTGCGGATGTACAAAAGCAAGGCCGCAACCAGCGCCAAGGAAATGATGACCAAGTTGCGCGAGGTGCGCGAGAATCACCAGTTGGCATTGGAAGACGGCCGTTTTGACGACGCCCAGGAACTGCTCGATCAGGAAGCCCAGCTCGAAAATGAACTGGAAGAACTGCGCACCGGCTGGGATCGTGAAAATAGTCCGGTTGTCTCTGCTGATGACATCGCTGAACTGGTTTCAATGTGGACCGGTGTGCCGGTCATGCAAATGGCCCAGGCTGAGTCCGAGCGGTTGCTGCACATGGAAGACGAACTGCGCCAGCACATCATCGGCCAGGAGGAAGCCGTAGAGACGATTTCGAGGGCTGTACGCCGCGCACGTTCCGGCTTGAAAGACCCGCGCCGCCCGATCGGCTCATTCGTTTTTCTCGGACCGACCGGCGTGGGCAAGACCGAACTGACCAAAGCACTGGCGCGCTTTATGTTTGGCAGCGAAGATGCGCTCATCCAGTTGGATATGTCGGAGTTTATGGAACGCCATACCGTCAGCCGCCTGGTTGGAGCGCCGCCCGGCTATGTCGGCTACGATGACGCCGGTCAACTGACCGAAGCCATTCGCCGCCGACCGTACTCGATCGTGGTGTTTGACGAGATCGAAAAGGCCCATCCGGAAGCACATAATATGCTCCTCCAGATCATGGAGGAGGGTCATTTGAGCGACGCACGCGGACACAAAGTGGACTTCCGCAATACCATCATCGTCATGACCTCGAACATTGGGGCGGACGTGATCAAACGTCAGACCGGCTTTGGCTTCCAACACAAGGTGGACGAAGCTATGGAGGAAAAGCTTGCTTACGATGAAATGCGCAAGAAGCTGATCGAGGCGCTCAAACGGGTATTCCGGCCGGAGTTCATCAACCGCCTGGATTCGGTCATCGTCTTCCGCGCGCTAAGTCGCAGCGATATCCAACAAATCGTTACGCTGGAACTTGACAAGGTTGCTGAACGCTTGAAGGATAACAATATCGCGCTCACAGCGTCACCTGCGGCTGTGGACCAGTTGGCCGAGGAAGGCTATGACCCGGATATGGGTGCCCGTCCGCTGCGGCGCATCATCCAGCAAAAGATCGAGGACCGGCTTTCGGACGCTCTGCTGGCAGGTGAATTCTCGGAAGGCGACACCATTGAAGTGCATGTTAACGAGGATAAGGTGCTTGCCTTGCGCAAAGTTCACAGCGCAGGCGAACCGGAAATGACCCCGGAAGCCGCCGCGTGATTGGCGGATTGAAGTTAATCGCAATGGGCGGCCACCGGCCGCCCATTTTTTTACACCGGGCTTCGACAGGCTCAGCCACCGCGCTTTCTGTACCCTGAGCTTGTCGAAGGGATGCCGAAGGGATGCCGAAGGGTATCTCAGAGCCGGGTATGGGCGCGTAGTACGCGCCCGCTATGACAAATATTCGCGCAAGTGCCGGCTGCGGGTTGGATGGCGCAGTTTGCGCAGCGCCTTGGCCTCGATTTGTCGAATACGCTCGCGGGTCACGTTGAAATAGCGGCTGACTTCTTCCAGAGTGTGATCTTTGCCGTCAATCAGGCCAAAACGCAGCTCCAACACCTGCCGTTCGCGCTCCGAAAGCGCCCCGAGCGCGGATTGAACCTGCTCGCGCAGCATTTCGCGGGCAGCGGCATCCATCGGCTCCAGCGCCTCATCATCTTCGATAAAATCGCCAAGCTGGCTGCTTTCCTCATCCCCAACCGGACGTTCCAGCGACACCGGCTCTTCTGCCGACTGCAAAATGCGCTGAACCTTGGCCGTCGCCCAGGTCCAGCGACGCTGCACCTCGGGGTCGAGCATCGTCGCGTTTTCAGCTGCCTCAGCGATGGCCCTCACATCTTCCGGGGTCATCAAATCGGCCCGCAGCGCCAATTCCTCAAGGGTCGGTTCGCGCCCCAATTCCTGCACCAACTGGCGCTGAACGCGCAACAGGCGGGTAATGGCTTCAAACAGGTGCACCGGAATGCGAATGGTACGCGCCTGCTCGGCAATGTAGCGGCTGATGGATTGGCGAATCCACCAGGTGGCGTAGGTGCTAAACTTGAACCCGCGGGTAGGGTCGAACTTGGAAACAGCCCGCAGCAGCCCCAGATTTCCCTCCTGGATCAGGTCGAGGAAGGAGATGCCGCGGCCCAGGTAACGCTTGGCAATACTGACCACCAGCCGCAAGTTGGCGCGAATCAGTGTCTGGTTGGCTTCTTCTGCCCGCCAGTGGATGGTGTCCAACTCGTGCGCCAGGTCTTCGGATTGGATTGCTTCTTCGTAAAAGCTGATTTCCGGCAATTCCTCGCCATGGTCAAACCTGGTTTTCAACTTGGCCGCCACATTGGCAGGCAGCAGGTATAACCCCAGGTAAAGAGTAAAGGCATTCCGTACCAGGCCGTCCCATAACGAGTCCTTGCCCCACATCCCGTTATCCAGGAATGAACGCAGGTAGGAAGGGACGTCAGCTTGCCAACTCTGTCGCAAGGATTGGGCTTCCAGCAAAATCAATGCCAGATCGGGGATTTCAGTCCCGCCGTGTTCGAAATTCTTCGCGTCCTGCTTGAGGCGTTCCCAGCCTGTTATCAGATTCTCAAAGACCGAGATAAAAAGCGCCTCATTACGCTGCTCACCTTTGAGCCTGGGATCCAGGTGTTTTTTGAGGGTCTCGATCAATCGTTCCGCTTCAATCCGGGCTGCCAGGCGGAATTCACTTTCGGCATCGAGCAGGTTAATTTGACCGATTTCTTTGAGGTAGAGGCGTACCGGATCTTCTGAAAGCTCGACCGCCAGGGTTGGATCTTCCAGAATCTCGAGCGGATCCTCCATCGGGATCTCGTTGTCGCTCCACTCCTCTATTGCAGGTTGGATGCCTGATTCCTCCAGATCATCCTTGCTGAGCGCGTCTTCAACGACCTCATTTTCAGCGCCATCAGACGTTTTGCTGCGGCGCGCCGGGTTGTTTCCGGAGCGGCGAGGAGGCTGGCGATCTTGCGCGGGTTGTTTTTGGTTTCTAGGCATAGATTACAAATATACCATAATCCTTAAATATTCATCCTAGTCAAACCGGAATGGTCTGGACAAGGCGGATTCGAGCCGGCTGCGCGCCTGAATATATTGCGGGATTAATTCCTGGTAGGGCATCAAAATGGTTTCGCCTTGCTGCTGCAAATCCTCCTGCATAAATCGCATCTGACGAATACCTTCGTTGACCCGCAGCAGACGCAATTTCATCACCGTCCGCACCAAATCCTCCAGTCGTTGGGCGCTATTCGGCTCGCCCTGGGGCGAAGGTACGAACAGTTCACGCTGCAAATCACCCAATGATTCGGGCACCTTCTCCATCAGGTGGGTATGCGGCTCCATTTGATCTTGCTCCAATGCTTCCAGCACGAAACGTGCCAGTGCCTGGTATTCAGCATTTTCAAAATCCTGGGGGCTAAAGCGGCCCAGGCCGGCTCCTTGCAGCACCCGGTCCAATGAATAAATATTTTCCGGCTGATGCAGCAGCAGGCGCAAACAATGCGCCTCCATCGCTTTCCCAAGCGTTTCCGGCCCCGTTTGCACCGTCGGGGTTGTGGTCATAGCTTGCTGCGCGGCCGGGGCGCGCCGTCGGGATCGCTGCGCTTGGCCAGAAGCGCCCTGCAGAGCCCGTTCATCCACCTTGAGCATGCGCGCCAGTCGCTGACGGTAGGCGTCGCGCTCAACCGGGTTGGGCACGTCGGCGATGAGCGGCAGGACCTGGGCGGCAATTTCGCTCTTGGCCTTCGGGTCGTCCAGGTTATGCCCGGCTGCCAGCGATTCCATCACATGGACAACGATCGGTTTGGCATCCTCGACAATTTTTTTCCATGCGTCAGGATCGCGCAGCACCACATCGTCCGGGTCGAGCCCTGCGGGCAGGGTGGTGACGCGTACGTCGGCTTCCAGGCGCGCTTCATGGCGCAGTAAACCGCGGGCATCGAATGCGATCTCGTCGCTGTGGTCAAGCGCCTGGCGAGCGACTTCGAGACCGCGCAGGGTAGCCTTTTCACCGGCAGCATCCGCGTCCAACGCCAGTACCACACGGCGGGTGAAGCGCTTAACCAGCCGCAGTTGATCTTCAGTAAGTGCAGTACCCATGGGGGAAACGCTGTTGCTAAAACCAGACTGGTGCAGCGCAATCACATCCAGATAACCCTCAACAATGACCACCTGGTCCTCAGCGCGAATCGGTTTCCGCGCCAGGTGCAGCCCATACAGCAGGCGGCCTTTGTCAAATAGCGGAGTTTGCGGTGAATTAAGGAACTTGGGGATATCATCTGGTCTCAGGATGCGCGCGCCAAAGCCGGACATGCGGCCCGTCCCGTCCCGGATGGGGAACATAATCCGGTGGCGAAAACGATCATACTTGCGGCCGCTGTCCTCGCGCTCGCTAAGTAATCCCACCTCGAGCATTTCCTGAGGGCTATAGCCTTTGCCTGTAAAATAGTTGGCGGCAATTTCCCAGCCCTCAGGCGCATATCCCAGCTCAAATTTTTCGATGGTTTCCGGCTGGATGCCGCGTTGATTCAGATACTGCTGGGCGTCTTTTCCAGCCGGAGTTTGCAAAAGCTGGTGGCGGTAAAACAAAACGGCTTCCTCTAACAAGTTTCGCAGCCGTTCATTCTCTTTATCCTCGACTTCGCGTTCCGGCGATGGCGCCTGCAGCACCACCCCGGCGCGCTCCGCCAGGTAGCGCAGCGTTTCCGGAAAATCCCAGCCCTCTTTTTTCATGACAAAGCGGAAAACATCGCCGCCCTCGTTACATTGACCGAAACAGCGCCAGGTGCCCGAATCCGGGAAGACCACGAAGGCGGGCGTGCGCGTATTGGTATGGAACGGGCAAAAACCGGTATAGCTCTTGCCTGCCCGGCGCAGCTTAACCGTCTCAGAAACCAGTTCCACAATATCAATACGGGCTTTAATTTCGTCGGTTACCGACATCGCGATTGTCCTCCCTTGAATTCTACCCGGGATTTAGGTAGGCGGCAGGCATGGGTTGGGATAGATTCTAAGAAAATCCTATAAAAGTGGTGGTGGTAATAAAAAAAAATCCTATATATAATGAAGTTGTATTATTGTCGTATTCATTCTTTTTCTATCCTGTTTGCGGTGGCTTCGATTTAACAAGAAAGGAGGTCCGTCACCATGTTTCCCATCCGTGCTGTTAGAGGTCAGGGTCTGGTTGAGTATGCGTTAATCCTGGTACTCATCGCTTTGATCGTTATTGTTATGTTGGCAGTATTTGGCACCCAGCTTGGTGAAACCTACAGCAACATCGTCTCGAATATATAGACGCATGAAATAACCAGATTTTTTCAATGCCCTATTTTTTATCTTCATAACCATAAACGGCGGATAATTTTCCGCCGTTTATGGTTTTTTATCCGGAAGTGATTAAAAACCTTCGAGTTTCGAGAAATCAGCGGTACCTGCCGCCAACCGGGCGACGCGCTGTAAAAGCCCCAGTCGATTTCCCCGCACGATCGGATCGTCCGCCATCACCAGCACCGCCTCGAAGAAATGGTTGATGACTGGGATGACTGGGATAAAAACCGCGAAAAAGTTGTCAACCGAGGTCGATTCGCGCCGATCGGTTTCAGCCATCAAGATGGCCTGCAGCAGCTTCTTTTCGGCCTCGTCCACAAAGGTCTGCGGTTTGATTTCGAATTCCTGCTTTTGATCGCGGGTGATGCGAACGCAGCGGGCATAAGCCGGGAGGATCGTATCCCATTCGCGGTGGTTTACCCACACTGAAAGCTGTTTGACCCCTCTGGCTGCCAGTGCCGGATTAGCGCCCTGTTCAGCCAAAACAGCCGCAACCACATCATGCCGGTACCCTTGTTCGAGCAGTAGATTTTGCAGCCGTCCAATGATAAAGTCAAGGCAAGCAGCCTGGCTTTCCGGGCTGGCCGGGATGGACAGCCCGTCAGCGGCGGCTTGCAACCCGGCCTTCAAGTCAAAATTTAATTCCCAGGTGATCAGGTTTTGCACCAACCCGAGGGCCGCGCGGCGCTGGGCGAAGGGATCTTTGGTGCCGGTCGGCGCCAGGCCAGCGGCAAACAACCCGGCCAGGGTATCCAACCGGTCCGCCATGCCAACCAGCAAGCCGGCAGGTGAACCGGGCGCCTGGTCGCCAGCCGAACGCGGCAGGTAAGCCTCGAATATGGCATCGGACACTGCTTGCGGCTCGCCGGATTGGCGGGCGTAATAACGCCCCATGGTCCCCTGCAGGGAGGTCATCTCGATGACCATCTGGGTCACCAGGTCGGCTTTCGAGAGAGTGGCTGCGCGCCGCACAGTTGCGATGTCCGCGGCATCCAGCTTGACCATGGGAATCAGCCGCTCGACCAGTTTTTCGATCCGGTGAGTCTTATCCAGCATCGACCCAAGCTTTACCTGGAACGTCAACGTCCCGAGGCGCGGCAGGAAATCTTCCAATTTCGATTTAACATCCTCGCGGATGAAGAAAGCAGCGTCGGCGAAACGGGCGCGCACCACCTGCTCGTTGCCGTCAGCAACAACATCCAAATCCTGGGCATCGCCGTTGCGCACCACAATGAAATACGGCAGCAGCGAACCATCAGCCTTGTATACCGGGAAATAACGCTGATATTTCTGCATTACCGAAACCAATACCTCGGCGGGCAATTTTAAGTGTTCAGCCGCGAACGAACCGCGCAGTGCGGTCGGAGCTTCGACCAGGTTGGTAACTTCTTCCAACAGTCCAGCGTCGAGCCGCTGCGGGTCGCCGCCGCATTCTTCGATCAACCGGCGCGTCTGGTCAGTGATGGAAGCGCTGCGCTCGACCGGGTCCAGTTGGATTTCCTGGGATTGAAGGAACTTAAAATAATCCGCCTGGCTGCCCACTTTGAACGCGTCAGGCGAATGGAAGCGCAGCCCGTGGGTGAAGTTACCCGCAGTCAGACCGGCATAGGCAAACGACACCACCTCGCCGCCAAACAGCGCCATGAGCCAGCGAATCGGGCGTGAGAATGCAGCGCCGCTGGAATTCCAGCGCATGGTTTTGTCAAAGCGCAAGCCCGCGATCAAACCGGGCAGCGCTTCGGCCAGCACAGCCGGCGCCTGCCGCCCGGTTTCAAAGACACGAGCCACCACGTAACTGCCGCCGTCCATTTCTGCGACCTGTAGATTGGCCGGGTCGATGCCCCGGCTGCGGGCAAAGCCTTCGGCAGCCTTGGTAGGCGCGCCGAGTGCATCAAATGCCCGGCTGGCCGGCGGCCCCTTGACCAGCGATTCGCGATCTGGTTGACTGGCAGCCAATTGCTTGACCCACACCACCAATCGGCGTGGGGTACCGAGCACCTTAATAGCTTCATGCGCCAGATGCAATTCATCCAACAAGGCCGGTGTACGTTCCTTAAGCTGTTCCAATGCGCTGGTTAAATCTCCGGCGGGCAGTTCCTCGGTGCCAATTTCCAGCAGGAAATCACGCGGTTCAGGGCCAACGCTTGGGACTGCTGCCGGAAGCGGTGCAGCGCGAGCAACGGCCGCCGCACCATCGCCCTGCGCCAGCCACGGAAATTCCAACCGGGTGCGTTCCGCTAAGTAAGCTTCGGCCACCCGGCGCGACAAGTCGCGCATGCGCGCAAAAAAGGCCGCCCGTTCGGTCACGCCAATGGCGCCGCGGGTGTCGAGAATATTAAAGGTATGCGACATTTTCAAGACGTAATCGTGAGCCGGCAGCACCAGGTGATTTTCCAGGGCCGCTTCGGCTTCAGCCTTGTACAGTTCATACAACTGGCGAGCGCGTTCCACGTCAGCGATTTCGAAATAATATTTGCTGTGTTCCTGCTCGCCCTGCAACTGAACGTCGCCATAGGTGCGTTCCGGCGACCAGCGCAGGTCGCGGAAATTGCGCACGCGCTGCAGCGTCATGGCGATGCGTTCGAGGCCGTAGGTGATCTCCACCGAGACCGGTTCCAGTTGGATACCCCCTGCCATCTGGAAATAGGTGAACTGGGTGATTTCCTGCCCATCCAGCCAGACCTCCCAACCCAGCCCCCAGGCGCCTAGCGCGGGCGATTCCCAGTTGTCTTCCACGAAGCGGATATCGTGCTGGCGCGGGTCAATACCCAGAGCTTCCAGCGAGCGCAGGTAAATTTCCTGCGGGTTGCCCGGATCGGGTTTTAAGATTACCTGGAATTGCGTGTGCTGCACCAACCGGTTGGGGTTTTCACCGTAGCGCCCGTCATCCGGGCGGACGGAGGGTTCGACGTACCCGACATGCCAGGGTTCGGGGCCCAACACCCGCAGGTAGGTGGCCGGGTTGTACGTGCCGGCGCCCACCTGGGTGTAGTACGGCTGCCAGATCAGGCAGCCCTGCTCAGCCCAGTAGCGCTGCAGGGTCATGATGATGGTTTGGAAATCGAGCGGTGGGTTCATGCGGGCTCCAGGCAGGGAAATTCAAGCATAAAACTGCCCTCCGAT
>Ga0154399_1079_pt1 | contig 49731 bp, 45 predicted proteins | sample RifGroB2_FD_115903 | JGI IMG/M metagenome (GOLD analysis project Ga0154399, IMG submission 115903) | Chloroflexi bacterium GWB2_54_36 | reverse complement strand
CAGACCTTCGAACCCTTGCACTACCTTCCCTTCAACCGGGACTGAAAGCAACCGTACCCAAGTGCCTTTCTCGGATGCACCGGTGACAATCGAATCAAACTTTTCTCCGATTCTAGTCTCGAGCAACAGCGCTGCCGCAGATTTTTCAACTTGGCGTTCAACCTTATTGGCCACATCCTCCGCCTTGGTACAATGCGCTGCTAAAGCATCCAGTTCTTCTTTACCATAGGGCACGGGCTTACCTTCGAGTGCCGCTTTAAGTAAGCGTTGGGTGAGCAAGTCGGGGTAACGCCGATTCGGGGCGGTGGAATGTCCATAGTCCTTTACTGCCAGACCAAAGTGACCAGGCACATTCCCATCTGGTAGCTCTGCAACATATTCGCCAGCGCCCAACAACTTGATCACAGCCAAAGACAAGTCCGGGAAGCGCAGTGGATCAGCCGCCTTTTGTTTGACAAGGAATTCCTCCAGCGCTTTTGAATCAGGGAGTTGAGGAAGCTTGTAGTCAAGATCTGCGGCAATTTCGACAATCCGCTCCCATCGTTTGGGGGTTCGAACAACACGGCGGATCGATGGGAAATTCCTGGCTGAAAGAAAGCGGGCGGTCACGCCATTGGTCGCTATCATGAAATCCTCAATAATTTCTTTCGCCCGATTCTTTTCATCAACATCGAGTGCCTGAATTTGATCACCGTCAAACACCAGTTTGGCCTCAATGGTGTCCAGGACAAGGGCGCCATGCACATGCCGCAAATTCTTCAACCTTTGGGCTGCTTGATCCTGAAATTTGAGATTTTCGGCCAGACCTTGGACCGCGGTTATGGCTATAGGGATATCGCCATTCTTCTCCAGCCAGGCCGCCACGCTGTTATATGCAAGTTTTGCTCGATTATGCACCCAGGCATGGAAAATGTTGGGATTTTCAATTTCTCCGTCGGCGTTGACTACCATTTCAACGACGATGGAAAGGCGATCCTGATTGAAATTTAGGGATGTAATGTCAGTCGACACCTTTTCCGGCAGCATCGGGAAGATCTCAGCGGCTGTATAAACCGAGGTTGTATTATTGCGCGCATGTTGATCAATCGCTGATCCATCCAGAATGGAATATGCCACATCTGCGATGGCAACAAAGATTTTCACCTTATTGGAAGGCATTACCTCGGCCGTCGTAAGTTGATCCAAGTCGAGCGAGTCATCGTTGTCGATCGAAGACCAGAGGAGGTCCCGCATATCTCGAATTTCAACCGGAACTTTGGCCGCCTCGCTGGTTTTTAATTGAGCTGCCTTAAGCGTTTCAAGTTCAGCCAGTGCTTCAGTTGAAAAATCCGGTAGAAAACCTCGCTCAAGCATTGCCCGATGAGCAATTTCCTTTAAAATGCCGCGGTGGTTGCGATTATTGGTATTCATCGGATATCCTTCTTAGAATTTGAGTTTGCTGGACATTTTCTTTGGAAAAAGCCCTGTTACTAAATGCACATTTCTATTCAAGGTCACGATAAACCACAATGCGATTGCAACCTGCGCGTTTGGCAGCATTATAAGCTGCATTCGTGAAACCTTTGAATGTAAAAATGTTCCATAGCGACTCTCCGAGAAATTAAAAATAAGAATCGCCCGAAAACACAATGCGAAAATGATCTGGCTTCATTTATTGGGCAAGTGGAACGCTAGCCAGTAACAACACTTGGATGGCGGGCTTCTTTCTTCAACCGCCTGTTGTGCGTGCGCATTCCTTTAGATAACCGTTTCCTTTCTGGCTTGACTGACTTTTCCGGTTTGACCAGCTTTTCTGGCTTGACTAACTTTTCCGGTTTGACCAGCTTTTCTGGCTTGACCAACTTTTCCGGTTTGACCAGCTTTTCTGGCTTGACTGACTTTTCCGGTTTTACTGACTTTTCCGATTTGACCAGCTTTTCTGGCTTGACTACCATTACTTTTTTGTCTGCCATCGTATTCCTTCTTATCTTAGAAAATGCTCTCGGACTTTGGCCGAAATCTGGTGGTCCGTCATCTTATCAACGGTGTCAATTCCAACGATTATTCCTTCGAGGCCTCCACGTATAAGGTGACTTTTGAATTCAACTTTTGCCTCTCCAGGACCAAATATCCAAATGGCTTCAGCACCACGAATAAAGGAAATGATCCCATCGTAATAATTACCCAGGTGATCATTAAACTGCCGATCCCGCATATCCTCCGCGGTTGAAGCCTTTGGAGCATTGGGACCTTTCGCCCGGGTACCCGTTGAAAACCGGACATGCTTCTCCAGATTTGATCGAATTTCACGGATGACTTCGACCTCATTTTCAATTGTCACAATCACCGCTTTGCGATGATCAATCCATAAACCTACTTCCCTTTTCATAAGGACCTTCCTTTCCATAGGTAGTTCTCGCACTTCTACCATCCTATACGAAAGGAGCTATTCATGTCCCTAATTGAATCTATTAAAACCCTATCAGAATCTTATTCCGGTTTCACCTCACTAGAAAACCTCAAGACAGATAAGACCTGGCCAAGGAATCCTGGTCAGGTCTTTTGCCACTGAAAAACTTTTCGTGCTTTGCGGTTACGCTAATTCGCCAACCCGCCGGTCGTTGCGACATGTTCCTTTTGCCGGAGCATCTCGTCCATTGGATCATCGCAAGGATTGAGATCGCTAATCTTGCTCTCCCAGGTCTCGTCGGGGGTAGATACTACGACCTAAGGGGGCGTTATGACCACTTCTTCGATTAGTACGGCGGCGCCAACTGGTTGGTCCATCGGACCTACTGCAGCAATAGTCCCGCCCATCGGAATCTCCTGGTTGGGAGTCTCAAACATCTGAATTTCATCCGGAAGAGGTCCACTCAGTGGTTCTACGGATGCAACAGTCCCACCCATGGGCGTATCATTGATAAGAGCCTCATCCACCGGGGTTCTGTCGGCAAAAGAATCCGATTTTAATGTTTGGGGGTTTGTGTCTCTATCGATTTCCCCAATTATTTCTGAGGTTTCGTCAGGGTTTTTATAAATTTGGTCATCCATCTCTAATTCTCCTTTACGGTATCTGTCTCTGTCCCAAGGAGTTCCTCAAACAGCGACCGATAATGAATCAACGCCTGCCTTAATTCTTCAGTATTTGCCTGGTGCTGCTCGTTTTTTATTGCTATTTCACGAGCAGCGCGGTAATTACTCACTAATGCAGGATAACTAACTGAGATATCGGCTGCCCGCTGCTCAAAATCTGAGACTGGATAGGCACGAATCTGCATAACTTCCATGATCAGGCGGTCGGCATTACCAATCGCCTGACCCGGTTCGTCGACAAATTTGGATTGGATTGCAGCCCAATTAGCCAGATAACGCTCACGGTCGGCAACTGTCAGGGGCTTAATATTCAAGCCTTGAACATGTTTTTGCCGTTCATCCAGCTCCGTTCGAGCTTTCTTCTCGTTACCCAGAGTCTGCACAGTGTGATCGTATTCAGCTCCGAATTTACTTTGTAATCGTTGTGAATGTCGACGGCGTGCAAAAACCGGGCCTAAGAAAAAACCAACGATCACCACTATCACGACAGCGATAACGATCATTAATGTAGTATCCACGAAAGACCTCCTTGATTCTCGATGAAATACCTCTTTGCAATACTCACCGAACAAAGAGGATCTTCACTATTGACAACCTTACAACTACCATAGTATGAATTTACGGCTATCTTTGTCCCCAAAAATACCTATATTATTCCTATTAAAAGTGGAAGAACACAAAATCTTTTTCTACCCAATAGATCGTTGCGCGCTCATCAGCTCGCACCTGTTGCAATGAATTTCATGTCATCTCGCCGCGTTAAAACAAACCTGAGACGGGTTAAATTTCAACAACGGCATAGGGCTCGCCAACGATCAGTAGCCCTATGCCATTCTGTGAATCTGGAAGTAAGCCGAAACTATGCGCTACGACCGGCCAGATTTATGTCTGTCGAGTTAATTGCGGGGTCCCGCGCTTCCCACCAAGCACAAAGGTCAACGCTAACCCCGCCAAAAATCCACCAATGTGCGCCATATAAGCCACGCCGCCCGTCTGAGCTGTATCAGCGATCGAACCAATGCCGCTAAACAACTGTAGAACGATCCAAAGCCCAATGACCACCAGTGCCGACATAGGGATCACGCCTCTGCCCATCAGCACGTTGACTTTTCCCTTCGGGAACATCAAAATGTAAGCCCCGAGCACTCCGGCGATCGCTCCAGATGCTCCCAAATTTGGCACATTTGACCCGGCGCTGAAAGCCAACTGTGCGAACATTGCCACAATACCACACAGCAGGTAGAAGATGATGAACTTGAGGTGGCCGAAACGGTCTTCCACATTATCGCCAAAGATCCACAGGTATAGCATGTTGCCCCCGAGGTGGACCCACCCAGCGTGCATAAACATGGAGGTGAAGATCGTCAGAATATCCCCTCCGGGATTCGCAAGAAAGCGGCTTGGAACGAAAGCCCATTTTTGAATAAATGCGTCGCCTCCACTTAATTCGACGAAGAAGAAGAGGACGTTCATCACGATCAAGGCATAAGTGACCAGTGGAACTGTTCTGCGAGAGCTATTATCATCACCAATTGGAAACATAGGATTTTCCTCTTAAAGGCTGCCACCCAGTTATTGGCCAGGTGGCAGATTGCTAACAGGTAAGCGTGACGAGGTTGTCGTCAAAATCACCAATACCGATATTTATAAAAGGTTCGTTAACAGGTTGCGACAGATCAAGCTCCCTTTTACTTCTTACCGGTTTGTGAAATGTCTTTCACAATTTCAGCAGTTTTTTCGGGTCGATTTACCCGTGTCGCCACATCCGCCTGGGCAATAATTCCCAGGATCTTATTCCCGTCATTCACGATGGGAATCCGGCGCAGCTGATGCTCAGACATCATATCCAACGCTCTTTGAATATCGTCTTCAGGCCGGCAGGTCACCAGCTTATGGGTCATAACCGACTCTACTTGAACCGTTTTGGGGTCCGATCCCTGGCCGACAATTTTCAAGGCCAGGTCGCGGTCCGTCACGATTCCGACCAATTTTCGCGTCTGGTCGTTTTCGATCACGGGGATCGAACCGATATTCTCACGCTTCATCCATTGGGCCACTTTCACTACTGAATCAGATGGCTGGCAGCAAATGGGATTTTTTGTCATCACGGTTTCACAAGTATGCATGGGAAACTCCTTTCAGGATAACGGGTAAACATTTCCGGAATTCATTGTAACCCGAATGTTGATTGTATTGGTAAACGATTTTTTATTCATTAAAACCGTCCTTGCAAACAACGATTGAAACGACAGGCGACGGCTTGAGCCGAAGATTCAAGTACTAAGAAATTCAGGGTTTATCGGGAGCCAGGAGCTTTGTTACGGAAAGCAATGCTGTCCGGCTGAACGTTTAAACCGGGAGAGGATCACGTTTGATGATGGCTAGATTGCGCCACTCACGCTTCACCTGACCCGGTTTTTCCGATCCTTCCCCAGAAAGTTAGATCACCCCAAGCAGCTTCAATATGACGAGGATGATCGCGATTACGACCAGGGTGTGAACCCAATTACCCGTTTTCGGAAAGCCTGAAAAAACTCTTCCGCCGAAAGCGCCGAGCAACCACAAGACAAACAGAATGACGATGATCGTCCACATGAGATTTCTCCTTTTGATTAATTGAATTTCCCCAAGTCAATTGCCGAGTAGTAATTGACATAAAGAAGGGAATTTAATGAGGTTATCGGCCGCGACGGATGAGGCGGACGATTGCCAACAGGATGATGGCACCCAGCAGCGTCACCAGCATGGTGGGAAGGGTGATCGCGTCGTTGATTGTCCCGATACCGAAGATTGGGCTCAGGAAATAGCCGGCCAGGAATGCGCCTACAACAGCCACGACAATGTTGATCAACAGGTTTGAGCGGTCATGCATGATTTCAGTTGCCACCCATCCGATTACAGCAGCAGCGATCAGGTATATGAGGATATTCATTTTTACTCCTTAGTGTATGTATAGGTTGAGCGGAATATACAGTGTGTGTTTTTTGTGCTCCAACCTCCTTCTTGGGAGGGAGGGTCGGGAAACTTCCCGCGTATGTCATGAGGGTTAAGCGGGTTCATACCCTTTGCACTTTGAAGGCATGCTATCGGCTTGGGCTTTTATCATTCATCCATTATTTCCTTCCTGGCTCTCACCGAAAAAAGGTCGTGACTCGTAATAAGAACGGAGATTCCAGGCCATCTTTTCATGTTGAAATAGGATTTCCACTAGAAATTGGCGTGTGACTTCATCTCCGTGCTCCTCCGAGCATTTTTTGGCATCCTCGCGCAAGCTACGGATTGCGACCTCATGGGCTGCCAAAAGTTCGTTAATATCAGGGGCGTCTCTACGAAGATCATCCAGCTTGAAATTGTTGAGGAACTCCTGTAGTCCGTCAATGGCAATCTCGCCAAGCATCCGAATACGTTCAGCAAGCTTTTCGGTAATTTGGTTGAGCTGCTCATATTGGGAGGAAAGTAAACCACGCTGTTCAAAGTAACTTCTTCCCCTCACGTTCCAATGGGCAATGCGGGTTTTTATCGTTAGTCCGGTTTCAGTGGCTATTGTATGGTTGAGGATTTTCACAACTTCCCGGCGGGCATCGCCGTCCAATCCGAGGTTCGGTTGGATATCAACCTGTACATTCTTGATGATTGTTTCATTCCGAATATGCCCCATGAGACTTCCTTTTACCTGGAACGTTTGGCTACAGTACCATCCTATTTAATATGGACTATCTATGTCCTTAATACGACCTAAAAAATATCTAAAAAATTATCAGGCGCAAGTTTTCAGTCTTCACACCTGTGATAGACGCTATTAATAACTGCCCATCGGGCACTTCCCGCTCAAGCCGAGGTACAACATGCGGTGGTTACTCTGAAGGTTCAGCCGGCAGGACTGCTTCTAGAATGGGTTCGGCCTTCACAATCAATTCAGCCAGCCGCTCCATACTGCTGGTTACCAGGGGCGGCGGCGGTTCATCCATGGCCTCTATCGTGGTCCAGATGTGTTCTTGCCGTGATTTAAGGTCTGAAACCAGGGCAGCCGCCCCTGAAGCACGACGGTGACTGACCAGCCGGCTCCACAGAATTTGACATACTACAGATAATGGCGGCGTAAAAATGATGCCGATAATGCCAAAAGCGTCTGCCAGGGCAATCATCAAAATAATGGTTAGAATGGGATTGTCCCATTTGCGATTAAAAAGCCGCGGCCTAACCCACACAATCAGGGCAATCATGACGATGAGTGCATAGAGGGCAGTAAACAGGCTAAGTTGAACGCCGGTCAACAACCCAACCAGGAGTGGAGGCAGGACCACCAGGGCAGCCCCAACGACGGGTATTAAACTTGCCAGAGCGCCAGCCAGCGCCAGGATTGCCGGGTATGGAGACCCTAGCAGCCAGTACCCGAGGCCTAACAGCAGCCCAGCCAGGATGCTTTGGATTACCTGGCTGCGTATATAGCCGCCGAGGTCAGGCTCGACTACCCGCCACACACCGCGCGCCTGTTTACGCTGGCCGGATGGCAGCAGCGAAAGCCAGAGTCGTTCAAAATGTACCTGGCTGATACTCCAATAGATGCTCAAGAAAAGGATGATGACTGTGCCGCTCACAATCCCGCCGATACCCTGCATAAAACCAAGTAGTGTCGGCAGGACAAGCTGTCCTTGATTACCGGTTACCGCCTGAAAAAGCATACTCGGCGGCGGCAGCCGCGAAATCAGGGATCGTTCGAACGTGGAGCCCTTAAGCCAAAGCGGCAGCGCCCATTCACCCTGAACCGACATAGACTGGGCCAACACTTGGATCTCATTGATGGCGCTTTGACTGGTTAGGACGAGTAAGAAGCCAAAACTGGCCAAGGCAACCAGGTACAGTAGTATCCAAGCAGCGCAGACTACAAATTTTCGTCCGACCAGGCGGTTTGCCAATGGGCGCAGCGCCGCGGCAAGCATGAGCGAGATCAATACATAGATGACAACAATCCGGAATTGCCAGAACACCACCAGAGCCAGCAATGTGGTCATAACCGCAGTGCCGTACCCTATCAATTGCTTCGTCATGGTGTACCTGATGTCCTGTCTTGTGCCAGCAGAGTGTCCAGGTCGGTAGTTATGGCCTCAATTTCATCCATCACATGATCAATTTGCTTGATCCTGAGGTCCGAACCTCCTTTATCGAGCCGTGCCTGTTTACGCAAATCCTGGGCCAGGTCCTGGGTTTCATAGCGCAGACGGCTGGCGTAATCACGATCGGACGAGATTTCTGGCTCCAGCTCTGCAGGATGAAAGACAAACCGATCGAGTAACAGCTGAATAATGGCCGCAGTGGGAATTGCCATGAGCGCGCCGGCAATACCGAATAATGAGCTGAAGGCAAAAATCGCCAGCAGCGAGACGAACGGATTGACACCTACCGCCTTACGCATGACACGCGGCACGAGGAAAATACTTTCCGTCTGCTGGATAACCAGGGTGGCGACGACCACCCATATCAACTTGGATGGTGCAATGGATAGGGCAATTACCCCCGCAGGAATGGCGCCCAGCAACGGCCCAATCAACGGAACTGCCTCCAGCACCCCCGCCACGAGCGCCAGCACCAGGGCATTAGGCAAACCAATCAGTAGATAGGTAACCAGGGACAAGATGCCGATAACCAGACATAGGACGCCTTGTCCGGCAATATAAAAACCGACCTTTTCTTCTATTGCCGAAATCAGTTCGCTAATGCTTTCGCGCCGGCTTTTTGGAACAAGTTGCAGCAATGATAGGATGGTTCGCGGTCCATCGAGCGTCCAGTGAAAGGCCAATAGCAAGATCGTCGTAACCATAAAGACGGCCTTAGCTGCCCACGTGATGTAACCCACCGCTTGACCCGCAAAAATCAACATCTGCTGACCTGTCTGCTCGATCGGCGCCAGACCTGGCAGTGCAACTGGTAAGAACGTGCCTAGTTGCGCAATCAACTGATCGGGGAAATTCGTCATCCACTCGCGTAAGCTTTGGTAGTATCCTGGTACCGCGGCAGAAATCGTTGAACCCTGTTCGACAATGGACGGGAATACCAAAAGCACGAAGCCAACAATTAAGGCGAGCAGAAGAAGGTAAACAACCAGGACTCCCGCAATCCGTGGAAGCCCTCGCCGATTCAACCAGGTTACGACTGGTCTAATCACCGTGCCCAACACGATGGCGAAAAACAAGGCGAAAACGACCTGGTAAAACCGATAAAAAAGCCAGAAGCAGAAAGCAACTAGTACAAGGACAATCGTCGCCCACATGACGCGTCGAAACGTCCATTGATTGGTTGGTGATGGCGGATCGAGTGCCATGCTTTCCCTAAGCCTTCAGTACATTTGGGGACGAGCTAGATCGGGTAAACGCTATCATTTTTCAAATTAGCTGCAATACCTATTTCCACCAATGTTCCGTGAAGCATACCCCCCCGGCATTCCATATACCATTCGGTTAATACTTCCTCACGGATAATTTGGGAACTTTGCCCCACTACGTTCCCAAATCAGCAGGTTAAGTGGCAAGTGCAAACCATACTTCTTGAATACCTGTAATGCCAATTCTGATCAGGAAGATCAACCCTTTTTGGGCTTTTTCTTCCAATCTGAGGCAGGATTCAGACTGCCTTTACCGGAAGAGATGGGTTGGGCTTCATCTGCTGCCACAATGGAAGATACGCGGCCGTTGGCAGTGCCGCTGGTCATCGGTTTAGGTCTGGTCTGGCTTGGCTTGCGTTTGCTTACACCTTTACGTCCCATATTTTGCTCCTTAACTAAACGGTTAATAAACTCTCGATTTTGGTTTGGTTACTGACGGATTACGTCTCGACATTTCTTCGCCGATGCTGTTGAATTTTCCAGCAGCTCAACTCTTCCCAGAGCTGCTATCCTTGCCAGGCAATGGTTTGTGAGTGCGCCTGCGTTCTGCTGTTACCATCCTGCTGGCAAACCAGCCGACAACCGCACCAGCAGAGAGCCACACAATGAAATTTATCAGATTCATTTTCTTTCTCCTTTCCCCAATCACTGCTCGATGGGGGCGTTCCAGTCAGAGTGTTTTACACCACCGGTTTATCCAAGGTTGATTGGCAAAACCGGTGGTGCGCTGAATCCACGATCAAAGGGGATCAGGTTATACGGTATTCGTGTGTTCGGTGGTAGTCGTTTGACTGTCTGCTGAGGGAGCCTGAGTCGTTGTTGTTCGCGTCTGGCTGACACCTTGGAGCGGTGTATGCTCGGCAACAACCGTCTGCCGGGTGCTTACAGGGCCGCTCGGGCGGTAGAAAAGCACATACGCGATTCGGGCAAGAACCCAACCGATCAGCGCGTAAACGATCATGGCAATCAGGGTGGATACTTCAAGCACCATGCCGCCTGCTGCCGGGGCACCTGTTAAACTAGCGAAGGGCGCCACGAATAAGTCGGTCACTTTGTAAAGGAGCGATGCGAATGAATTCGCTGCATTGACTCCAATCAACTTGAATATAAATCGCAACCCAAGTACACCTTCAATCAGACCAACCAGCAGCCAGATTAATTGGGTTACTTTGAAAGTCGTTACCCGACCTTCACTTCCTTGTTCATGCGCTGTGGTTCTTACTTCTCGATAGTCGGTCATATCGTCCTCTTTCTATATTCTTCTTCAGCCTGCTGCCGGGTATAACCGTACTTCTCCTGAAGCATGCCGATAAATCGGTCAAACTTACCATTGACCTTTTCCAGGTCGTCGTCGGTGAGTTTTCCCCACCAGACTTTTGCCTGTCCGCGTATTTGTTTCCATTTTCCTTCAAAAACATCATCATTCATCATTTTTCTCCTTAAAACCGAGTTACTTACGTATTTGAGCCTAACGATAAGCCTGCCGGGCAGGTCTGATTAACATCCCCAGCAAGAAACCGATAACCACGGTGATCGATAATGCCACCCAGGGATATTTGGCAGCCTTGTCACTGAAGCCACCGGGAGCTTTGTCTGCAAGCTCCTGAACTTTTGCATTGTATTGGCTCAATCCGTGTCCAACATCCTTTTTCGCTGTCGCTGCAGCGTTAAACACGGTATCCCGAGCATCACCCGTAAGTTTTTCAAATTCTTTGCTCATTTGGGAGATGTTTTCATCCACCCATGTGGTCAGATCTACTTTGGCTTTGCCTGTGGCCTGGCTAACGTCGTTTTCAAATCTGCCAAACCGGGCTGCGCTATCTCCTGCCAGGGTGTTCACATCCTTGCTTATTTTGGCTACATCTTGACCAATTTTGTTTTCCAATTGTCGATCATTCATCTTTTAAAACCTTTTCTGGCTTTCGCCATGATTTCGTTCTGGCTCAATATTGGATTGATGCCCAGGGGCGGCAATCTTGCATATGAATTAATTCTTACCTTTTAGTCCCTGCTTGCCTGGCTCACGAAAACAGTATCGCTGCGCGAACTGTATCCTGCCCAGTAAATTTTTCCATCCACCTTGTATTCGCTCAGGGTTATCGACCGGCCAACTTCGCCAATATGCTCGACATAAACCGTTTTATAGTCCGGCACTCGCATGACCTTAACATTCCCTTCCAACGGTTCACTCTTTCGGCTGAACTGTTCCACAATCTGGGTGATCTGCTTTTCATTCATTAATACCTCCACATCAACTATCGTCTATCAAGTTAAATTCGAAAGGTCTACCGGTATGAGAGGCATTGCAACCAATTTTTCGTCGTGAACTGGTTCGATCTCGAGGTAGGAGCGCAGCATCCAGGCCATTTTTTCATGCAGACGCATAACACTCACGAGCAATTCGAAAGTGCCTTCGTCCTCATATTCCTCAGTGCATTTTTTGGCATCCTCGCGTAAAAAGCGGATAGCGGCTTCATGGTCAGCTAAAAGGTTCATGATTTTGGGGACGTTCCCAGGCTGTTCCTCTAAACGGGCGAAATTAATAAATTCCTGGAGGCTGCCAATGGCAATACCGCCTAGCATTCGCACCCGTTCGGCAATCTCGTCTGAGATTTCATTCAGCTGTTTAGATTGGGAGTCAAATAGGATATGCAGTTCTAAGAAACCAACTCCACTCACATTCCAATGGGCGCAGCGGGTTTTTTGGGATAGCACTATCTCGTTTGCCAGCGCGTTGTTGAGAATATCCACAACTGAATGGCGGACATCGCTATCCAGACCGATGTTCGGCTGGATCTCAACCTGTAAATTCGTTTTGTGGCCGTCGTTACGATTGTGTTCCATTTGGCTTCCTTTCAGTAGATGGTTTAACGCCACAATACCATCTTATTTGAAAGGAGCTATCTACGTCCCTAATATGGCCTATATTATTTCTATTAAATTCGGTTCTGCATGGGTTGTTCTGTTGTGGAAAACCCCTTTTTGAGATGCAGGCTTTGGTAATTACTGTCAGGAACAACTTTACCTGGCGAGATTATGGTTGATTATTCGATTGCCCTTCCTGACTGCGTGTCGCGAAAACGACCGTACGCTGATCGAACTGGCCGTTCGCGTAACTTCCAGCGCAAGTGATGAGTGTCAGGTGAGAGAGGCCGTCGGGCGCAGGCTGTGGACCTGTGCCTTCAATTGGCCCGATGCCAAAGATCTTTGTAAGGACCGCAGGTGTAGAAGAGTCCTGGATGGAGTAGACCTTAATTTGGTCGACGATGAAGCGAATATCCAGCGCGGGATTTTTGGCGCGGACGACGATTACGTCGCCGGGTTTGAGTTTGTGTAAATTGGCAAAGATCTCAGGGTTGCTAAGGAGATCGGTAACATGTCCGGCAATCACAGCCGTCCCTGGCTCGCCGGGAATGCCGCTGCCACGATACCAAAATGCAGTGTGCCAGATCGGATCGCCAATTGGACCTTTGGGCGCATCCATCACATTTTCCGCTGTGAGTCCAACTCCAAGCACGGGGGCCTTGACATTGAGGACAGGAATCTGAAGTTCGAGCGGCACCTCCACTGGCCCTGCTCTCAGGTCAAGACTCGAGTCATAAGAAGACCCAAGGATAGAGAGCGTAGGTGACGGGCGAATAGCCGGTTGACCGGTTGGCTGGGTTGTCCGTTGAAACGTCGGAGTAATCGTTGGCCGAACTGCCGGCTGGATGGATACCAACGGCAAGGTAAACGGGTGAGGCCAAGAACGCGCCTTCCCCGTTTCCTCGTTTCCGTTGCCCGCAAGCAATATTGCACCGACCAGAAAGGCTGTAAGCCAACCGAGCGAGCTGCGGAGCGTGTAATACCTCATGGTTCGCACCAACAGCTTTATTGATTCGATTGGTTCGTCCGGCGCATTGCTCGAATGCTATTGAACAAAGCGATCGCGCTGATGCCACTGAGTAAAACCAAACTCCAGGGGAAACCATCGTTCCGAATAGGCCCACCGCCCGTGCTCGGTAACCCGGCGACAGCCGGTAAAAGCGTGGCAGTCGCCTCGGTAGTTTCTGAAGTAGCAGCGGGTGTTTCTGTAGGCGTGGTCGGCGCCGGCCTCATGCAGCTCGGTCCGGTTATGGTGTTGGTGTCCATCGTCACCGGTCCCCCGATCGCCAAGGCTCGACCGTCCAATGAGACGCCTGTGCCAAAAACGATGCCTGTACCCGCGATGATCGTTCCTACGAACGAACCGCTAACGAGGTTAGCCTGGGTGGCGACATGCCAAAATACGTCACAAGCCGCAGCCCCATTGATCAAGCTAACCGAACCGGCTGTTGTCAAGTCACTGGTCGCCCTGAAGATATAGACACCTTCGCCGTCCAGGGTAAGCACACCCCCGCCTAACGATCCGGCTCCCAGGTCATAGACTCCAGGGGCGAGGACCAATGAATCGAGAGCACCGAGGCTGCCGCCTGAATTGGCCTGCCCGGTGAGATTAAGGTCCGCGGCGCTTGCATCGGCCTGAGCTTGCTGTGCTACGGGATCAGTCTGGTGTACAGCTCCGCCAACGATGATGGACTCCAAGCCGGTGATCGAGGTCCCAGACCAAACTCCCAGATCTCCGGAAAGGTTGGTCGTGTTGGTGTTAGTCACGGCTGCGAATCCCAGGACCGAAAAACTGTTGGCCGCACCCAGTGAGGGCGCAGTAGCCGCAAGCGGACGTGCAGATACATTCTGTGACAGGCCTGCCATTGAAAGGGTCAGAACCACGATGATCGAAATTGCCAGAACTATTCGTTTATGCATTTTATTCAGCCTCCTGCCAATTAAATCCACCCCAAGGATGGTAAAAGAGCAATCATTCTCCTCATGAGAAAGTGCTTTGCACCAATATCATCCTATTCGAAAGACCCTATCGACGTCCCTAATACAATCTAAAAAATATCTATTAAAATATATCTTCAGCCCCCGTCACCCGTCTCATGTTTGGAGAACCGAACAGAGCCTGCTCCACCAGCATACGAACTTATCCGTATTTACTTGTGAGATCTGGTTATCGCCGGTAAAAAATAAAAATGACCTGGCCCTGGATTGGCGGGGCAGGTCATTTGGCAATATTATTCAACAAGACCATTGATATGCTGTTCCGGCTGCTTATACCGATGTTCTGGGCAGCATTTGTGCGCAGATTTCAAGTCTTTCCTATCAGTCAAATGGGGTTAATTAATTGGAATCTGCATAAATGCATCCACCACCTGTGGATCAAAGTGCGTTCCAGATGATGCATGGATATGTTCCCGCGCTTTTTTTTCTGTCCAGGCGGCGCGGTAAGGGCGGTCTGAGGTCAATGAATCCCACACATCCACCACTGCAAAAATGCGTGCTGCCAGTGGAATCTGAGTGCCTTTTAGCCCATTTGGATACCCGGTGCCATCCCACCTTTCATGGTGGCAATAGGGAATGTCAAGCGCCAGCCGCAGGTAGCGAATGGGAGCGAGCATCTCGTAGGCATAGGTTGGGTGCTTCTTCATCACCACCCATTCTTCGTCCGTAAGAGGGCCTGGTTTGTGTAGAATCTCGTCTGGAACACCCATCTTGCCAATATCGTGCAAAAGCGCTCCCCAGCGAACCTGCACCAGCTCCGTCTCGCTCAAGCCTAAAACGCGCGCAAGATTCACCGTTATTTCTGTTGCTCGCTGAGTGTGCCACGCGGTTTCTTTGTCGCGCAAGTCAAGGGCGCGCGACCAACCTTCGATCGTGGCATCATAAGCCAGAGCGAGTTCCAGGTTGGAGCGTTGCAATCCCTCAAATAGTGTGGAATTCTCAATCGCAATCGCCGCTTGCCCGGCCATGGCATTGAGGAAATCGAGCCATTCTGTATCAGGTTCTAGTGCAGCGCGATGGAAGATTTCCAGTACGCCATTCACCTGCCCTTTAACAATTAACGGCACCCCGAAGTAACAAACAAACTCCTCTTCGGCCAAAAAAGATTTGGGGAATAAGTTATCAGGCTCATCACTTAGATTTGGAATATGGACGAGTTGGCGCTCCAAAATGACGCGGCCAGCATAGCTCTCGCCCATTGGTATCTGGGTCTTCATGATGGTTTTACTGCGGAACCCCCGCCCGGCACTTAATTCTAATATTGGAGAATGGGAATTTAAAACGAGAATGTCAGCCGCATCAATCTCGAGTTCTGTCGTTACATGGATGAGAACTTCCGAAAGGCTAAGCTTTAAATCAAAATTAGCATTGATCGCTCGATCGATTGCGCTCAAGGCGGTGAGATGTGCAAGTTGCTGACGGATCTTTCGCTCATCCCGTTTACGCGGAGAAATATCACGAGCGATTCCTTGATAGCCAACAATATTTTTACCGCTGTAATGTGGTGCTGATATAACATCTACATAATGGATCTTTCCATCTTTGCCGCGTACTTCGTATTCTACTGCTTCCCCCACACTCTCCCCATTAAGGATTTTCTTTATCCTTTTCCGGTATTGATCGTAAAATTGTTTAGGGAGAATATCCCAGATTTTCATGGAAAGAAATTCTTGTTCGCTGTATTTTAGCTGGCTGCACATAGCTTTATTGACGGTTAATAATTTGCCTGACATTCCAATAATGAACATGCCGTCGGGGCTTTGATTGACCAGGTCGCGGTATTTCTTCTCGTTTTCCCCCAATGCGACCAGGACCCGTTTGTACTCAGTGTTGTTACGAATGATGCATTGGATCACTTTTTTACCACCCACCAGATAGACATTACTGATGAATTCAACTTGAATAAGCTGTCCGCTTTTCGTTTTTAGCGGCAAGTTATCATAACGAATATATTCATCCTCCTGCAATGCTTCGAAGGCTGCTTTGCTGGCTTTAATATTTTTAAATGCGCCCACTTGCCAGAGTTTTTTTTCCTTTAATTCTTTGCTCGAAAAGCCCAGCATTTTTATCAAATATGGGTTGACATCTTCGATCATACCCGTCGCCGCATCGAGGATTAAAATCCCATCCTGAGCTGCTTCAAACAAGCGGCGGTAGCGAAGCTCTGAATCTTTTAGCGTTTGCACGATTAGCACCTCCCCTTTCTGGATCGCGCTGTTATTAAAATCCTATTCTGGCGTTTGCTGTGAATTGGTTTGTTCGCAATACAGTAACTCATCCGCCAGGCTATCTTTTCATGCAAATGCATAAGGCTGACCAGTAAGCCAGGTATGTGCGAAATATTCTGCGATACTGGCAATGGAAGTAGCGCCCGGTCTGTTAGCCTATCCGCGATTTTTTCAGAAAATTCGTTTAATGGTTTGGAAAGGATCGCGAAGAGAGTATGCAGCTCGAAGAAACCTGTTTCACTGACATTCCCATTTGCGCTGCGCTTATTTTGGGGCGATGCAGCTTCAGTGGCAGGGCGGCCGTTGAGGATTTCGACAACCGAATGGCGGGAATTGCTTTTAAGACAGATGTTCGACCGGATCTCAACCTGCAAATCCATGTTGCGGTCGTCGTTACGATTGCGGTGCATTTATCCCTCTTTCACAGGTGGTTTGATGCCACAATACCATCCTAGTTGAAAGGAGCTAACTACGTCCTGAATACGACCTAAATTATTCCTAAAAAAAGTCCCCCGGTACTCAGGAGGATCCATAACGGAATGGTTTAGTAGATTTTCTTCGAGTGCAAATCGTAGCCCATTCCAGGGACGGTCTCGATTAGTGTGCCGTATTCCCCCATTTTTTTACGCAAGCGTCCGACATAAGTATGTAAATAGTGGTTGGATCCTCGATATTCTGAACCCCAAACTTCGGCAATCAACTCATCGTGCGTCACGATTGAGTCCAGGTGGCGCGCCAGGTCAGCCAGAATCGCGTACTCTGTTTTGGTGAGGTGTAAATCGATCCCCGCAATGAAGACGCGGCGTTCTTCCAGGTCGATCCGAAAATCGCCAATCTCAACCCTCGTCTCGGATGTCTTCGCTGTGACATAAGACCGGCGCAGGAAAGCGCGTACTCGTGCCAGTAATTCTTCATGTCCAAATGGTTTGGTCACGTAGTCATCCGCACCAGCATCGAGAGCAGCGACTTTGAGATCTTCTTCCAACCGGGCGCTCAATATGATGATAGGCACGTCCGAACGCGCCCGAATCCAGGCGCACACATCAACTCCCGAAAGCCCAGGCAACACCAGGTCAAGGAGAACCAGGTCCACAGGTACTTCCTGAAATAGGGCCATTGCCTGGTGGCTGTCCGCCGCTTCACTGACCGTATAGCCACGTTTTGCCAGATTGACCCGCACTAATTTGCGGATACTTGGGTTATCTTCGACAATTAATATGTTCCCCATAGGCTTTACCCCCCCATTTCTGTAAGTAATTCTTGGTTTTGCAAAGGAACGAGTGGGATCGTAAAGCAAATGGTCGTCCCTGGAGTAGCCTTTTTCTTAATCCAGATGCGGCCGCCGTGGGCTTCGACCAGTCCTTTGCAAATCGCCAGCCCTAATCCAGCGCCCTGCGACATGCCGTATTCCTGGTTTATGCCCCGCCGAAACGCCTCAAATACTCTTTTGTGATCGGCCGGTAGAATACCGGGGCCTTGGTCGTTGACATCAATCTGCACGAAATCTCCCCGCACATTGGCTGAGATGCTGATTTCAGTGCCTGTAGGAGCGTAGGTCGAGGCGTTGCGTACCAGGTTGACGAGAACTTGGCCGATCCGCTTCGCGTCTGCAAAAACCTGCGGCAGCCTGGCAGGCAGATGTAAGGTGAATGTATGCCTGTTAGTCAAGATATGCAATTGCGGTGAAGCATCTTCGATAATTTCATGAAGAGACCGGGGGTTCATTAATATCGGCAGCCTTCCCGCTTCCAGGCGAGAGAGATCCAACAGGTGATCGATGAGTTCCTGAAGCCGGTTGGCTTCCTTCTGAATCGTCTGGATGAAATCACGCTGTTCATCCGGTTCCCAAACGACATCTTCGGCCAACATAGTGGTGGTAAATCCAATAATAGACGTTAAGGGGGTACGTAGCTCGTGCGAAATCATCGCAAGGAATTCGGTCTTTATCTCGTTAGCCCGCTCTGCCTCATGACGGGATTCTTCTTCTACCTTGAGCAGTTTGAGGTTATAAAGCGTTACGGCTGCCTGGTCAACCAGGATTTTAAGATGACGGAGTCCAATGTGGTCGAAAGGATGTTCTTGTCTGTAATAAACCAACAGGCTCCCGAGCCAGTCTCCAACTGCAACCAGCGGAAAGATTGCCAGGGTTTGGATTTGTGCCTCCAGCAAGGAATCACGCACCAGGCGTGTTAGGCGCGGGTCTGTTTTTATCCCAGTGATTACCACTGTTCGACTGGGGTTGAGTAGCTCCCATAAGGCGGGCTCTTCATACAGGCTAGACTCGCTCAACCAGGGTGAATGATTCGGGCTGGACAACCAGGCGGCCATCAACTCCACCCCGCCGGTAGGTCCAACCTTGGGATCATCGAAAAAAAGCAGGGCAGCCCGATGGGCGGATCGCAGCTCGTGAGCAGACATTAAGGTTTTAAGCGCTGCTTCCGGTTTATGGGCCAGGCTCATCTTGCGGCTGAGGTCAAACTGTTCACGAGTGCGGTCCAAGGTTTTGCGCAGCGCCAGCTCGACCTCTTTCTGGTCCGTGATATCCTGCGCGATACAAAACAAGAAGTCTGGCTCTCCGGCATCATCACGGATCAGGAAGGTACGCGCAAAAATCCAGCGTAAGATACCGTCCGGACGCAGAATCCGGTAAGCCTGAGTGAATGGTTTTTGGTCAATTAGCGGCCTGGCAACCATTACCTGCAATCGATCTTCCGGATGAACGCTTTCGATCAAGATCTTTGTGTCAGAATACAGGCTTTCGCAGGTACGGCCCCAGATCGTCTCAAATGCCGGGCTGACATAAAGAATACGCTCGGCGTTTTGATCGAATACCCAGACCACCTGGTCTATTTTTTGTAAAATTTGCTTGAGAGACGGATAACTCTCAAACAACAGCTTCAGATCTATTTGAGATTTTTCATTTTCTACCATCTCATTTTTCCATGAGGTCAGATCTGTAACGGCTGAGGATATATCTGCCAACTCTTTGCGAACTTATTGAGAAATTAAAAAGAGGGAACGTTGTCATCTTAACCTCCGCAGGGATAAATTTTGTGCAGCAGGTAGAGATGTTTTTTTGACTGGACTGTACATGATCTCGGAACAACCACGATAATTATATTATTATTTTGAGTAAATGAGTGTAAATTTGGTCCTGACCGGTCAAGGATAGCGAACGACGTGGAATTTGTAATTATCCTCAATCCGGGGTACGATGGAGTTATCGTCTAGACAATAATTTACGAACTCTTGCACTGATTCCTTCGGATATTTCCAGTATGCGAGTATTTATAAAGTGGAAATACTCAATGAGGTAATGATGATCATCCGATATTCGTGCAAGGATATGGGCTTGAAATACACCTTTGTGGTCAAGGGAAAGACCCTGGAAGAGGCGACACAGCAGGCTTTGGATCATGTGTGAGAAAACCACGCAAATGAATTTAACAGGTTCAATTCACCAGAAGAGATCGAACAGATGAACGGGCGTTGACGCGAAATCAATAGACAAACATTTGATAGATATTTTATAGGTTTTTGCAGGGACATTGATAGTCATTTTTTGGTATGATAATTTAGGGGTAATTTTGCGAAAAGGGATGATCGAATGTCCGATTTTACTGGGAGAGTAGATGGCGGGTATCTCGCACGGCAAATAACTAGCGCTCTACTCAGCTTCTTTATTACTTGCATTCATATAGAACAGAGGTATTTTTATGTTTAACCGAATCCTGGTCCCACTGGACGGATCGACGCTTGCAGAGCGAGCGATACCTCACGCCGAACAGTTTGCGCGCATCTTTGGATCAAGCATCATGCTCTTGCAGGTCCTCGATCCTACATCCTTTCACGAAAACCCCAGTGCTGTAGATCCATTGAGCTGGCAGATCCGCAAAGCAGAGGCTGATATGTATATGCAAGGGATTGCAGCCCGGATTCGTGAGGAACTTCAAGAAAGCCCAGATGACACCGAAGGTAGACAATATAAAGGCAAAAATGCAATAAAAACGAGTGTCGAATATTCAATTCGTGAAGGGAAGACGGCTGAAAACATCGTTAACTTTGCCCACAGCGAAAATATGGACTTGCTTGTGATCAGCACGCACGGCTCGGGTGGTTTAAGCCGCTGGAACATCAGCAGTGTTACCCAGAAGGTGATCAACCTGATTTATTTGCCTGTGCTCATTGTCCGCGCTTATTGCCAGCCAACAACACCGGACGCCAGGGTTCACTACCGCCGCATTCTCCTACCGATCGACAGTTCGCGCCGCGCAGAGTGTTCACTTTCCGCGGGAATTGCGCTGGCAGGTGGAGAAATATCCAGCGGATTTTTATCTGAGGGAAATAATCGTTCGCTCCGTCGTACCGCGCCGGTTATCTCACCATCCCTAACAAAGCTCATCCTCGCGGCGGTAATTAAGCCGCCTGAACTTCCCATCCCCGAACCCTACCCTGTTGAAATCGAACAACTCTCTCGCCAGTTGATGGATGTCAGCCGCCAGGCGGTTACCAATTACCTGAACGAAATGCAAGAGCGTTTACCCGTTGAATGCGAAAGCTGCGTCCTTGAGAACGTCAGTGTATCTTCCGCCATTCAAGAGCTGGCCAGTCAGGAGGAGGATATCGACCTGGTGGTCCTGTGCGCTCACGGTTATACCGGGAAGTACGCCTGGCCTTACGGAAGTATCGCGCGAAATTACATAGAACATGGTACCAAACCCGTTCTGGTCATCCAGGATGTACCCCGTTCCCAGGTACAGCCAACAGCTGCCGAGATTGCCGCTGAAAAATCTGGGGGGCGTTAAACATGGTGGAGGATAGTAGAAATCGGGGCTGGGAACAGGCCGATGTTTCCACCTTAAATCCCTCCGTCACCAAAACAGCGCAAATCCGGGAACTAGTGAACACCCTGGTAAGCAGTTACCAGCAGGTTGGCGTGGAGAAACCAGGCCGAAGATCAAAATCCGTCCTGCCAGAACGTGACCTGGCGGGGCACGATCTGGAGTTGTATGAATCCTGGCTGGCAGAGGCTCATCTCTACTTCCGAGAAGCCTCTCAACAAAAAGTGCCTCTTACCTATGCCTCTGAGTGGGTGTTGGATAACTATTACATCATCCGGCAGGCACTTCAGCAAATCAAGGAGGATTTGCCAGTCTCGTTTTACAACCAGCTGCCCAGGTTGACGGGTGATCTGCTGAAAGGTTACCCGCGCATTTATGCCATTGCACGGGCGGTCCTCGCGGATCAGCATCTTTTGTTAGACCCGGTCGACTTGCAGACCATTCTTATCCAATTCCAGGAACGTGTCCTGCTGACGATGGGTGAGTTGTGGGCTTTGCCCATCTTCCTGCGCTATGGTCTGATTGAGTTCCTGGCGCACGAACTGGTTTTGACGATTCATCCACCCAAACCACCCAATTTGCCACCATCTGTACCGCAGCAGTCGGGGATCGGTGATCCATTTTCGTCCAGCGAAACTGCTGCAGGGAGTACAGCAAACACTGACGGCGTCGCCAATATCATCCTCAGCCTGAGAACCATCTCCGAACAGGACTGGAGCGACTTCTTTGAAGCGGTAAGCCGTCTGGAACGAACGCTGCGAAAAGACCCGGCCGGGATCTATTCCCGGATGGACTTCAAGACCCGCGACCTATATCGGAAAGAGATCGAAAAGCTCTCTCTGGCCACCGGCCGAGGCGAGAACGAACTAGCCGAGATCATGTTGGATCTGGCTCACTCCAGCATGTCGGACCATTCCCCTTCCTCCCAGGAAGCTGCAGAACTGGACTCGCCCACCGATACGGACACCTTACCTGTAATCGTCGAACGTGCAAGCATCCAGGATAATCCTGCTCTGGTCCACTCAGGCAAGCATGTTGGTAATATTCTGCTAGGGAAAGGCCGGGCTTCTCTAGAACAGCAGATCGGCTACCGGCCTGACCCGAAAACAGCCTTCAAGCGCTGGGTGTTCCAACACGCCAGCGGTTTTTACCTTTCCAGTGTCCTGCTATTGACTACACTGGTTCTTGTTTCCCTTTCATTCGCGGCACGGCTGCCGGAGTTGCTCGCTTCATTTTCTCGACCGCCCGACAGTTCTCTCTGGAGTATTACCCGAATCGCTGGAAACGTCCCGCTGCAATGGATCATCGGCATCGTGCTCACTCTAGCTCTGCTGGCGCCGGTGTTGACGGTCACCACCAGTCTGGTCAACTGGCTGATCACGCTGGTGATCCGGCCGCGCATTCTGCCAAAACTGGATTTTAAAGCTGAAATCCCCGACCCCTTCCGGACTCTAGTGGTCATCCCAGCCATGATCTCCAGACGCAAAGATGTCGATTCGCTCGCTCACCAGCTTGAATTGCATTATCTCCGCAACCCGGAACCCGGCCTGACCTTTGCTCTCCTGACCGACTTCACCGATGCGGACAAAGAATCATTGGCCGAGGACGATGGCCTGGTCAGCTACGCTCTATCGGCGATTGAAGCGTTGAACCTTAAGTACGGACCTCCGCCCCCAACCTACGATAGGGGTGAAAGTCCAGATAACGATGACGAAAACGGTGCAAGTCTCTTTTATTTAATGCATCGTAAACGGTTGTGGAACCCTTCCGAAAGAAAGTGGATTGGCTGGGAGCGTAAGCGCGGCAAGCTGCATGAATTAAACATGCTCCTGCGCGGCGGATCCAACCTGACGTTCACCGCCTTCAGCGATGGCATCCATGCCGCAAGTGCCAACAGTGGAGTGCTGCAGCACATTCGTTTCGTCATTACCCTCGACACAGATACCATCCTGCCGCGCGGCGCAGCCTGCCGCTTGGCCGGGACGCTGGCTCACCCGCTCAATCGAGCTGTGTTCGATGAAAAAAACGGGCGGGTCGTTTCCGGCTACACCGTCTTGCAGCCGCGCATGGAAATTCACCCCAAAAGCTCGAATTACTCCTGGTTCACGCGCATCTTTGCAGGAGATGCCGGGCTGGATCTGTACACCCTGGCCGTCTCCGACGCCTACCAGGATCTGTTCCAGGAAGGGAGCTACGTTGGCAAAGGAATTTACGACGTGGATTCCTTTATGCGCAGCGTGGATGGGCATATCCCGGAAAATACCGTCCTCAGTCACGACCTCCTTGAAGGATTGATGGGGCGCGCCGGGCTGGTCACCGATATCACCATGATCGAGGACTACCCGCAAAATTACCTCATTCAAGCCATGCGGCTGCGGCGCTGGATTCGTGGAGACTGGCAGCTCTTAACCTGGCTGTTCCAACCCGGACGGTATGGGCAGTCTTTCTCCGTCATCGATCGCTGGAAGATTTTCGACAACTTGCGCCGCGCCATGCTCGCGCCAACCCTCTTACTGATCTTCATCCTGGGCATGATATTCCTGCCCGGCCTGGCCGGTCTCTGGACTACGGTGATTTTGCTTTCACTCGGCATCCCGCTATTAACCAGTTTGACGCGCAGTGCATTGCAAATCCTGGGAGGCGAGGTTCCGGGAGTTGCCCTGCGCCCCTTAGGTTGGAATCTCATTCGCTGTGTCCTGGCAGTAGCTTTTCTACCTTATGAAGCCTATATCTCCATCGATGCTGCGCTGACCACCCTCTATCGTTTATGGATCAGCCACCAGGATATGTTGCAATGGACGACAGCCGCACAAACGGCCCGGGTGTTCGGCGCGCAAGCGCGCCGGAATATTGCCTGGCAGAAAATGGCTGGGGTTGCTGCCCTAGCTTTGATTCTTACAACAGGGTTACAGCTCATTTCGGGCCTTACCAGAAGTGGTGTGGCGCCATCGCTGACGCATGCTTCCCCGGTGCTGTTGCTGTGGCTGCTCTCGCCATTCATCGCCTGGTGGATTAATCAGCCGATCATCGAACAGGCGAATCCCTTGAACGCAGGCCAGGTAAATCTTTTGCGGCAGGTCACCCGCCGAACCTGGGGATTCTTCGAACGTTTCGTCGGCCCTGAAGATCACTGGCTGCCGCCCGACCACTTCCAGGAATCGCCAGTTGGAACGATTGCGCACCGCACCTCGCCAACCAATATCGGTTTATTGCTCACATCAACTCTGGCAGCCTATGACCTTGGCTATCTGGATCAGCTCGGGTTGGCTACCCGCCTGGCTACCACGATGGAGACGCTCGACCAGCTTGAGCGCTACCGCGGGCATTTCTTGAACTGGTATGACACGCTGACCCTTAAACCGCTCCACCCGGGTTATATCTCTACAGTGGACAGCGGCAACCTGGTTGCCAGTCTCATTGTCACCGCCCAGGCATGTAAAACGATGTCTGCCGAACCTGCTTTCCGCTGGGATTTATGGCAGGGTTATCTTGACACACTGTCAAACCTGACTGAAACCCTGACAGGCATGCGCAAAGCTGAGTTTGACATGCAGGTAGAAGGAATTAATAAACAAATAACGGCGATGCACGCTGAAATTCTGGCGGTCCGCTCCCAACCCGAGCGCTGGTACCCGCTCTATCTGAAAGCCAGCGGGCCGTTCTGGCAAGACCTTTCCCGCCGCCTGATGGAACTGGTAATGGTCGGCCGCTCCGCCTTCGACCTGGCAACGCTTGGCAAGTTACAGGAAGTTGCAGCACAGACGGAGCGGCATCACCTCGCTGTGCAACGTACGATCACTGAACTGGTACCCTGGATTCCCTTATTCGAGAATCCCCCGGAATGGTTCCAGGGACCTCGATTTGTGAAGACGATGGCTGCCCTGAGAACCTCATTACCTTACAACATTGCGTTTGGGCAGGTTCGCGGTCACATCGCCGAAGCGAACCAGCAGATAGCCATCCTGAGAAGACTATTAACTGAAGTGGAACTGGCGGAGGAAGGTGCAGCAAGACCTGATTCGGCGCCAGCCGCTGCTACGCGCGATTGGCTTGATAATCTGATCCAGGCGCTCGCGCGCGCGGAGGCCAATGCGGGTTTGTTGGTGGAAAAATATGCACTCATCTTTGCACGCGCTGAGCAGTATGTCAACGAAATGGACTTCCGCTTTCTTTATCATTACCAACGGCGCGTCTTCCACATCGGCTTTAACCTCGTCACCGGCCAGCTCGACCAAAACTATTACGATCTTCTGGCCTCTGAGGCGCGGATTTCCTCGATCATCGCGATCGCCAAGGGAGATGTGCCGCAATCGCACTGGCTGCATCTTGGCCGGCCTGTGACCCGGGTGGGGAACGCGTATGTCTTGCTCTCCTGGAGCGGAACCATGTTCGAATACCTGATGCCACCGCTTTTTTTGCGCTCCTACCCTGGAACGCTGCTGGCAGACAGTACAAGAGGAGCAGTTCTCCACCAGATTGCCTATGGAAAAGCAAAGGGGGTTCCCTGGGGCATCTCCGAGTCTGGCTTTTACCGATTCGACGCCAATCAAAATTACCAGTACCGAGCTTTTGGCGTGCCCGGACTGGGATTTAAACGTGGATTGGCAGACGACCTGGTGGTTGCCCCTTATGCCTCACTCATTGCAATTGGTTTTGATCCTCACGCTGTAGTTCGAAATCTTGCCAGCCTTATCAAGCATAAAATGATCGGGTTATACGGCGTTTACGAATCGATTGATTTCACCCCCGACCGTTTACTATTGGATGAAACGTCTGCAGTGGTGAGCGAATATATGTCCCACCACCAGGGCATGATCTTAATGGCAATGGCCAACTTCCTCAATGATGACATCATGGTCCATCGAATGCACAGCGACCCGCGCATACAAAGCGTTGACCTGCTTCTGCAGGAGCGGGTCCCCCATGCTGTTCCACCGCAAGATCCCTATGCAGAGGATGTTAAGGGGGTACAACGCTTAACGGCTGTTCCGGAAGAAATCATTCCATGGAGGGTGCCCGTACAAACTCCCATCCCTCAGGTAAACCTACTCTCGAACGGCAGCTACAATGTGTTACTGTCCAACATGGGCGGCGGTTACAGCTCCTGGCGCGATATTGATCTGACCCGCTGGCGGCCAGACGGTGTATTGGATCCGTGGGGAACCTGGATCTACATCCAGGAAATGGAGGCGGACCCGCAAAATAAAAGCCAGCCCTGGTCTGCCGCCCACCAACCTATTCCCGGCAACGCAGCGGATATGCAGGTTACGTACTTCGCTCATATGGCAGTCTTCCGCCGTACGGAAAATGAGATCACCTCGACCATGGAGGTCACGGTTGCTCCAGACGATCCGGTAGAGCTCCGGCGGATACACCTGCACAATAATGTCGGAGACTCTCGCAACCTTCGTCTGACGTCCTATGGTGAAGTGATCCTCGCCCCTCAGTCCGCCGATGCCCGCCACCCGGCTTTCAATAAGCTGTTTATCGAGAGTGAGTTCGTTCCGGAACTGAATTTGCAAATCTTCATGCGCCGTCCGCGCTCTAATCAGGAAACAACAATTTATATGGGGCATATGCTGGTGGTCGAAGGGAGCCATGCAGCCGCACGGCACGAAGCAGACCGTTACCAATTTATTGGTAGGAATCAATCCTTACGCAATCCGACTGCCCTGAATTCGCAGCAATACCTGACGGGCACATCCGGGGCGACTCTCGATCCAATCTTTGCCCTTGGGCAGGTGGTCAGGTTGGATCCACACGCCAGCGCAGATCTAGCATATCTTACCTTCGCCGCGGAGAGCCGCGAAGGCATTCTTGCCCTGGCCAAACGTTATCGCAATTGGACTCTGATCGAGCATTCTTTCCACCAGGCCAATATCGCCGCCCAGGCCTGGCTGGGCAAGCAGGACATCACCACCGAGGCTTTTAAGGACACCCTACAGGTGCTATCAGCGTTGATCTATTCATTCAAGGCAGTCCGCGCTTCTCCAGAAACGATTGCAGCCAACCGGCTTGGTCAGACCGGGTTGTGGCGATTTGGGATCTCCGGCGACTATCCCATCCTGCTGGTAGAGTTAGACAATCCTAAACAAATCGATGTGGCGCGCGAAGCCTTGCAATTGCACAAATTTCTACGCAGCCGCAGGTTTAAGGTGGACGTGGTTATCATCAATCGCCAACCGACCGATTACGGCGCAGAGTTGAATAGCATGCTCTATCGCCTGGTCAGCAAAGTAAACGGTGAGGAGTGGCTGCACCAGCGCGGTGGAATCTTCATTCTTTACGGCGACCAGATGACAGTCGAGGAACATACCCTGCTCCAGACAGCTGCCTGTGTATATCTCATCGGAGCCAATGGGTCTTTGAGTAGTCAAATGCGGGGTTATTCCTATCCGGTGCACCATCTACCGGATGTCACACCAACCCGGCAGCTGGTAGATCCAGCGAATGCTGCTATTCCTCCACAGACTCTTCCGTTAGCGGACAAGGGTGAGTTGCTGTTCTACAATGGCTACGGGGGCTTTAGCGCCGATGGTCGCGAATACATCATAGACTGGAAGGGACATGTCCGTCCGCCCACCGCGACCTCCGGCAGTGCAGAAAATTTGCCGCCCAAAAAGACCACACCTGCCCCCTGGGTGAATGTAATCGGCTATCCGGGATTTGGCTTTATGGTCAGCGAAGCCGGCAGCCAGTGTACCTGGGCATTGAACAGCGGCGAAAACCGCCTTACTCCCTGGTCAAACGACCCGGTCCAGGATCCAACCGGTGAAGCGCTTTATCTGCGCGATGAAGAAACCGGTGAGGTATGGACTCCTACGCCACTCCCGGCCGGCTCGAACCAGCCGTATCGGGTCGCGCACGGCGCAGGTTATACCATCTTCGAGCACAACTCGCACGGCCTCCGTCAAAATCTCACGCTTTTCGCCAGCCCGGAAGATCCGGTCAAAATTATCCATCTTAAAGTGGAAAATACCCTAAGTCACACTCGCCGAATCACCGCAACGCAATATGTCGAATGGGTGTTAGGCACAACACATGCCGCAAGTATGGCGTATATCATCCCGGAGTATGACTCGGCCCGCCAATGCCTCATGGCGACTAATCCGTACAGTCCCGAATTTGGAAATCGCGTCGCCTTCCTGATTGCCAGCAAAACAGTACACGGCCTAACTGCCGACCGCACAGAGTTCCTCGGGCGGGGCGGAACCCCTGCCTTCCCGGCGGCGCTCCACCGATTGGGACTGGAAACTCGCATTACCCCCGGTGAAGATCCTTGCGCCGCCATGCAAATTCACCTCGACCTGCTTCCCGGTGCGACTGAAGAGATTTATTTCGTCCTGGGCCAGGGAATGGATAAAAAACACGCCCTTGCGTTGGCCAACAAATACCATCACCCGAGCAATGTTAGTGGGGCCTATAAACGTACTCAGGTGTTTTGGGACAAGTTACTTGGCGCTGTGCAGGTCCATACCCCCGAACCAGCGACTGACTTGATCCTGAACCGTTGGATGCTCTACCAGACGCTTTCCTGCCGCATTTGGGGCCGCACGGGTTTCTACCAATCCAGCGGCGCGTTTGGTTTCCGCGATCAACTTCAGGATGTTTTAGCCTTACTCCCCATTGATCCGGCGATTGCCCGCAGTCAGATTCTCATTGCTGCCCAACGCCAGTTCGAGGAAGGCGACGTGCTGCATTGGTGGCATCCGCCATCCGGCCGTGGTGTGCGCACGCGATTTTCTGATGATCTGTTGTGGCTGCCCTACGTCACTGCGCTGTATATTGAAGCGACTGGCGACGTCGGCCTTCTGGATGAAAAAGTTTCATTTTTGAACGCTCCGCTCCTCGCGGAAAGTGAAGATGAGCATTACGGCGAGTACATGTCAACCGAGCAATCTTATTCACTGATGGAACACTGCCTACGAGCCATCGAAAAAGGTTCCACCAAAGGCCGCCACGGCTTGCCATTGATCGGAACCGGCGACTGGAATGACGGCCTGAACCGCGTCGGGGAAAAGGGACAAGGGGAGAGCGTCTGGTTGGCCTGGTTCCTCTGCGATGTTTTGAAACGCTTTGCCGCGATCTGCGAAAAGAACGGGCATATCGAAACTGCGCAACAGTACAAGTCCTGGGCGGAAGAATATGCAGCCGCCGTTGAACACTCCGCCTGGGATGGTGATTGGTACCGGCGCGCTTATTATGATGATGGAACTCCGCTCGGTTCCAGCCAAAATGTCGAATGCCAGATCGATGCCATTGCCCAATCCTGGGCGATTCTCAGCGGGTCAGGCGACCCGCAACGCAGCCGGCAGGCCATGCAGTCGGTGTTGGAACGCCTTGTGCGCCCTCAGGAGCGGTTGTCGTTGCTCTTTACGCCCCCCTTAGACCAGACCGAAAAAGACCCTGGCTACATCAAAGGCTACCTTCCTGGTACTCGCGAGAATGGGGGGCAGTACACGCACGCTGCCACCTGGACCGCCTGGGCGCTTGCTTGCCTGGGTGATGGAAATCAGGCATCAGCCCTCTTTGATCTTCTCAATCCCGTCTTTCAGTCCGACAGCAAGGAAAAGGCCTCTGTTTACCGGGTAGAGCCGTATGTGGTTTGCGCCGATATTTACAGCCAGGCTCCTTATGTGCGCCGCGGTGGATGGACCTGGTATACGGGTTCGGCTGCCTGGATGTACCGTCTCGGCCTGGAGGCCATTCTCGGCTTCAAGAAAATTGGAGATACGCTGCACATTGACCCTGTCATTTCACCCGCCTGGGAAGGCTTTGGGATTCGTTATCAATTCGGGGAATCCGTGTACTCGATCCAGGTGGACAACCCCGAGCATGTTGCGCAGCATGTTCGGCAAATTTTACTGGATGGAAAACCGCTGAATAATGGATCTATACCCCTGGTAGATGATCATAATAAACATCGAGTCATTGTGACCTTGGGAAACGCGGATAAATGATATGTTTACTGGTAAATCAGGAGCCTGTCCATAATAAAACGTAGAGTGTGCAGCCCTTGTGGTACAGTGAACAATAGTAAATTCTTCGACTCCGTCGGAGTACGTAGGTAGCAGGGAATGAACCTGTACCTTCGCAATGCTCCCTATGTGTAATGGTGGTCGACGATTTATAAAAAGACGCCTTTTCAGGTGCCGGATTTAACGGGAAATGGATTCGGACCTCTGACCATCAGGTTACGAGCCTGAATCCCAAACCGGTGTCATTTACGCAACTGATTTTGATTTCATTGAAATCTAGTTTGGACTTTCCTTTATTTTCGGAAAAATTGTCTCTACAGCAAAGATCCATTTGCAGTGTGTCCTAAGCTATTAGTTTGCGCACATCACCAAAAACCTATCCAAATTGGTATATATTTGAGTAAAAATCTATCTAAATTTATAGATTGTATTGGAATTGTAGGGATGATAACCTTTATCAAAATAAAATAGGTTAAGGAATTAGCGCATGTTTAAACCAAAAACGCCCATTTCCGCGCTCTTTGCGTCCCCGAACCGGGTTCGTGAGAGGGATGGTCGCCTGGAAAACAGTAGCGGGGAGTGGATTCGAACCACTGACCACCGGGTTACTCCGAAAGCACCCGGAGCGGTGTGAGCAAAGCTCCTGAAACCGTGCCACCGGTACGCCCCGCCCGCAGGGTAGGGGTTTATGCTGCGGGTTCTGCAAACCCTGGCACTGCCCGCCAGGGTATCGGCGCCAACCTGCAAAAGATCCCCTGGGGCACCAAGACTTTCAAACTGCCACCCAGCAGGCTAAAGCAGTTGTAAGTTAATGAACCGGACAATTGAACAGACTTGTCAACACCAGACACGGTTTCTCTGGTGGTAGATTAATATTACCTCCTTTTCAATTGGTTTTGGCCTCACCCTGGTCGATTTGCCTTCCTAAATGCTTTTCGGATTCCATGAATCGCATTAGATATATCCGCACGATGAGGTTCTAAATACTCTTTGCTCATCTCTAATTGTAGTTCTTCCAGTGCAATCGCCAATTCACCCAATATCTCAGATGTTGTGAAATTATCATGGATTGCGTCCTGTAACGACTGAGCAGTTTCTTCATCACCATGATCTCTGGCTATTGAGATCAGCTCCTCCACATAAGTGAATACATCTTGATTAGATTTAAATTCTCTCATAATTGTCCTATCGCATGTAGAAGTAGTTTAAGTGAACACCATTTGCTCGTGTCACTGTTTCCAGAGCTCCTCCCGCATTAGAACCTACCCCAGGAGCATGTCGGGTAATAAAAGGTTTACCTGGCTTTAGATTACCACCAATCACGAAATCTGGAGGCCCACTGTAACTTCCTGCTCCATATCGACTAGCATAGCCTGGATTTAATGGGTTTTCTGGAGCCCAAAATTGGCCTTCTGCAACATTTGTTTTCCCTAGCACACCCCCACGGTAAATTTCGGCCCCGTTTGATACTTGCCTTCGGAGTTCTAAAGCATCAGGGTCCAAACTTTGCCAGGCCCGACCATAAGAAGTTTTTACACTTATTGTCTCTACACCTGCTTTTACCAGCTGTACACCCCCAACAATAGTGGCCGCCGTGCCAACCGCAAAGGTTCCAACATGGATGGCCGGGCCGATCGGCTCTTCAAGTGGCGCATTCGAAAAGACTGAACTGACATCTTTGTTCAATTAACGAACATCATTCGCCAGGGAAACTACCGCATCCTTTGCGCCGGTTGCTTCCATGTACAACATCCCTGGATCAGTCTCTCCCCCTTGATAGGCATTGTATGCATCTACCACATCCTGAACACAACTTGCATAAAATCCGAAGACACCAAAGGGAGACATGAATGTCGATGCAGATATTGCACAATGTCCAGAAGGATCTGCATAATTAATAGGGTTGTTACTTGAATACGAGTAGCGATCGTAAGCTAAAGGATTGTAAGGATCGGGTACAATGGTGTCAGGCTGAGTCCAGTGGTTAAGATAAGGGTCGTAGAATCTCGCCACATAGTAATACAGCCCAATTTCGGCTTCGTTTCGCTGCCCGGTGTAGCGGTAGTCGGTGGAGGTCGTGCCGCTGGCAGCGCGCACCTCACCAAAGGCCGTGTAACGCAGGGAGCTTAACAGGTTGCCGCTGGCGTTGGCCGTCACGCTGGTGGAGCCAAGTTGGTCAGAAATCAACCACGTTAAAGTGCCGTTCTCGCGCATGGCGATGCGGTTTGCGCCCGCAAAATAGTACTTGCGCTCGTTTTGCTGGCTGCCTTGTACCGTCTTTTCGTAGTGCGCGCCGACGTAATAGGTGACAATCCCATTCACCACCGACTTTACCAGCCTGCCCCTCTCGCTTCGCTCGGGGGTGCAAAGATCGCGACCATCGCCATCATAGCTGTAGGTCATGGTATAAGTCTGCGGGGTGGGGGTGGCGGTTGGGGTTGAGGTCTGGGTGGCGGTCTGTAAATGGATTTCGTTGGAGGACGCCGTTCTCGTACATGGTCTAAAAATATTAGATATGCTATTCCTAGACCACGTCCACGACTTTAAAACGAACGCCACTCCATTTTTTGTCAAGAATTAGTTTTGCTATCCGACTTGAAATCAATATCTCGCGCCAGGCCAACAACCCATGGCCAAACCATTCATTGGTCAGCAAGAAATCAGTATCAGGAATTAATGCCTCCCTTTTTATTCGCATGGCTCCCTTTACATGGGGATAATATTTGGTTGTGCCACAGGTGGGGCAGGTAGTCCGATTCAAATCATCCTCAACCAACACGCCTAGGCCAGCAATAGCAGGTATGAATAACTGTCGAACTTTCTCTGAAATCTGTCCTGTCTTATGGATTAGAACATCCCATTCCTCGTACCCTTTTGCCTGGATCTCTTCCAGTCCTCGAAATACCTCAGGAGTGCAAAAAATTTCGTTTTCCCAGATGAGGGACATGAATGATTTTTTGCCCATGTGCGGTTCTTTTGCCACACGCATCGGCGCAATCTGTTTATAGGTGACACATTTGGCGCAAAGAAGTTCGCGGCTGGATTGCTTGAGAGGCCAATCCATCTTCGGCTGAGGATATCCTTGTTCAAAGGTTGAAATAAGACGAAGCCATTCAGCAGTTCTAATCTCCTCATCTGAAAAGAAAGTTTCTGCTAGATCAACTGCTCCCCTTATTGAAACCAATCTTGATATCACCGGCCACCGATCATTGGTTTCTTCGATTACAAAGGTGACTAACTGGCTACCACCACTAGGCGATGCGATTGCAGTGTGGTCAATATTAAACTTAGTTACCACCGACATTAATTCAGCGTCCTTCACTGAGTTGATGCTAATTCTATGTAATATTTTCATATCTATCACCTACATTAATTACCAAAAATGGTTCTTCTAGCTGCTTCCAAAAAGGCGGGATATTCCGCATAAATCCGTTGAGCAGCCATCCAAACATCATTTGCTTTTGCGGTTGTTGTATTAATTGGGTTGTTTGATGTGATATACCCAATCGCGCTCCGCTATTAATTTGTAAAAATCTGATGTTCTTCTGGTGTTAGTGACGCGCTCAACCAATTCCTTGTCTGAGCAACTGTCTGACCAAGAGCACGCGCGAGTCGTTGCTCGATGATGTGGTGGGTTTGTAAGCCGGTACCCTTGACTTCGTTTCTAAGAAGATTCCAAGGTTTTATGATGGGCTGTGTCGACGGTTTATAGTTATTTAGAGCTGAAGGTGCAGCACCAATTGCTTTGCTTGTGGCGAAAGCAACCAACTGTGCGCCCTTAGCTGCTGGGATCGCACCAACGAACCACATTACTGGATCATACTTCGTCCCAGCAACATCACTTACCCCCGAATAAACAACCGCATCGTTCCATTCCCCCTCGGTATATCCATTTTGGATTAAGGCTGCTCGTTCCTGTTGGTTGATCCCTTCCCAGTGATAGGCCGGCCCTTTTAATTTTAATTGTTGATACTTGTTAATAATATAAGGCGCTGTTCCATCACCTCCACATCCCCCGCCCAAATCTCCGTCAGCGCATGATTGCATATGCCCACTTGGGTCATTGAAATTTATTGGGTTGGAATTGACGTACGCATACCGATCATAAGAAAGTGGATTACCTGGATTCGGGATGATTGTATCCGCGCTAATGAATCGTCCCAGTACTGGGTCGTAGAATCTTGCCACATAGTAGTACAACCCAATTTCGGCTTCGCTGCGCTGCCCAGTGTAGCGGTAGTCCGTTGTGGTCACACCACTGGCAGCGCGCACCTCACCAAAGGCAGCGTACCTCAGGGAGCTAACCAAGTTGCCGCTGGCATTGGCGGTGACGGTCGTGGAGCCAAGATGGTCTGAAATGAGCCAGGTAAGGGTGCCGTTCTCGCGCATGGCGATGCGGTTTGCGCCCGCAAAATAGTACTTGCGCTCGGTCTGTTGGCTGCCTTGCACCTTCTTTTCGTAGTGCGATCTAACAGAATTCATGACTACATCTCCCAGGACCGATTTCACCAGTCTACCTGCCAGGCCGCTTCCAGGGTTTCCACACCGGGCTGCAACTGGCTGAGTTCCGCCTTAAGGGCGATGGAGAGTTCCGTGGGCGTGGGGATAGAGGTGGGAGTTGTCAGGTTCAGCAGCCTTGTTTACCTCCAGCATCTAAATTAAAAGACCCAATGTGTCCGAAGATTTATCTTTCTGATTAATATGCGTTCCCGTCAAACATAAAACAGGCATCATCCAGATCGCCGATCATCAATTGGGAGAACTCATCTACCGACAATGGTGTTACCTCGTCCAGCGGTACGTCCGGGCCGGGTGGATAGGCAGGGTTCTCGCCCAACCAAAGCCTAACCGAATCAAACTGGACTGCCAAAGGACATACTACCGATGTCCCCCTCTGGGCAGGGATAATGCTGTCACCGGCATATTCCACAATCAAATCCAATGGCTCGTAATACATTTGCATCGAGAAAAAAGGTCCTGGGCCCCAGTCGGCGGCCAAACCCACGCGTGTAGGCGGACCATAACGCTTGATCAGCGTCTCCGGAGAGTAAGCTAACCATTCCCGTCGAGTTCCAACTTTCTGCTTCTCGGGAATGATTATGATTCGGATGTTATCCACAAGACCTTTCTGGATAGTGAGAGTCACTCCTATAGATAGGCCGTTATCGAATTCATAGCGAGTGTCAGAGTAATCTTTGCCGTTAAAGGTTGTACTTGACATGGGAAGACCGAAGTGGCTGAAAATGTCACCGGCTTCCTCGAGCGTGGTTTGTCCCGGCGTGATTCCCCAGAAGCAGGGAGCAGCACAATCCACCGACTCCTGTAACAATACCCTGATCGCTTCCGCCGCTTCCTTTGGCTCCAGGGTGGTGAGCGGCGTCCTTGTGAAAGTCGAGATAAGCGTTGGAACCGGCTGCTCAATTGATGCAAGGGGCGTAGGTGTTTGAGATGGAAGGATTGTGGAGGTGGAGATGTCTGTAGAGATCGGAGGTGGCTCCATCTGTGTGGGTAATGTCGTGGGTACGATCACACTGCATCCGGCAAGCACGAATGCCAAGACCAGAGATATACACGTACGAGATATACATTTCATCGTTGCCCTCTTTCTGATCGTAGCAATGACTACGGAGTACCGATAAATGGAGCAAGTGCACTGCGTACGAAATTAAACATATCTGTACCTATGACACTAGCCAAGTTTATGTTCCCGGCAACATAATTTGCAAAAGCGTCTGCCCATTGTTCGGACGGCCCGAAATTACTGTATGTCTGTCTGGCAGCCACAGGTGGATAGTTCGGATCCTTAACTCTACTCATCAATAAGGCTTCTGGGTTGATTTTCTGATCACTCCCTACCCAACTCGGATTGTTCTGGCTTTTGACGGCATTGGTAAACACATCCCACGTCCCGGGAACATTGTCAAGCAAATGTCCAACCTCATGATAAATGTTCATTTGACGGAGTGGTTGGGTGCCTTTTGTGTAAAAATCGATGCCTGTGGGTCGCTGTGTGTGGGTTACACCGTAGTAATCGCCACCTCCCGAGGCATGCTCCATCAACTTAAAGGTGGATCCTGCCGCCATTGCTCGAAGGTTGCCGCTTGTAGAAGTGTTTACGATACCTAAACTTCCGTACATGAGGCGCAAGTTTGGTGAGTCCCACTCCTTGTCCCCCTTCTCCATGTTTATTCCGTAATTAGTCTTGATCATTTTCTTCCAGGTATATGTAACACTAAAATGCTTACCGACTGCTGGATACCAGCCGTTGTTGTTGTAGCAATTGCCATCCTCATCACAAGTGTCATGACCGGTTGGATCGGTATGATTGACCGGGTCATTCAGCGTATAACTATAGCGATCCCAATCCTGTGGATTGTATGGCTCCGGCACAATACTATCCGCACTGATGAACCGCCCTAGCACCGGGTCGTAAAATCTTGCCACGTAGTAGTACAACCCGATCTCGGCTTCGCTGCGCTGGCCGGTGTAACGGTAATCGGTTGCGGTGGTACCGGAAGCAGTCCGCACCTCGCCGAAGGCCGTGTAGCGTAAAGAACTAACCAGGTTTCCGCTGGCGTTGGCTGTCACGCTGGTCGAGCCCAAATGGTCAGTGAGTAACCATGTTAAGGTGCCGTTCTCGCGCATGGCAATGCGGTTTGCGCCTGCAAAATAGTACTTGCGCTCATTTTGCTGGCTGCCTTGTACCGTCTTTTCGTAGTGCGCGCCGACGTAATAGGTGACGATCCCATTCACTACTGATTTGACCAGCCTGCCATCGCCGTCATAGCTGTAGGTCATGGTATAGGTCTGCGGGGTGGGGGTGGCTGTGGGGGTAAAAGTTTTAGTGGGCGTCGGGGTAGCGGTCTTGGTGGATGTAGGAGTGGCGGTTTTGGTGGCGGTAGGGGTGACGGTTTTGGTGGACGTAGGTGTGGCGGTTGGTAACGCAGTGTTCGTGAGCGTGGCAGTTGCGGTTGGCGTATCAGTTGCCAATAGTGTGGGCGTGGCGGTTGCGGTTGGCGTATCGGTCGCCAAAAGTGTAGATGTGGCTGTCGCAGTTTCAGTGGCCGTGGCGGTGGAGGTATTTCCCACCACGATCTCCAGCAACGGTGGGTTGGCGCCTTCCTTCGACACATAGTCTGCGCCGTTGCTGGAGGTGCTGCTCACCCGCAGCGAATACGTCCCATCGGTGGTGATCAAAGGGGTTATATCAACAGTGTACCAGGTGCCAGTCGTTACCGCACCCAGCGAAGCCACCAGTGTGTTATCGTGTGCAGGCGCATTATTCCAGGTGACCGTTTCTTCTTCCCAGCTCTGGTCGTTCACCCGGTAGAAGTAGCCGCCAATGTCTGAGCTGCTGATATTATACAATTTCAGCGTTGCCCGCGTGACCGCACGCCCGACCAATCCGTCCACCTGGAACTTGATCAGGATATTTTGGAAGCCCAACCTCAACGTCAAATTCTTCAGAGAGAGCTTCAGCAGGGCATTGTACTTTTACGTTTCCATCGAACCCACTGACAACACCGCCGTTTTTACCGACTCTGATGGGCGGTTCCCTTGTTTCAGTTGGATTATTGTTTTCTGTTGGGATAAAGGTTGGGGTTGCTGCAAATTCAGGAATATCTGTTTCGATCGAAGGCTGGTTTTTCTCCTCCTTAAAGACAGAGGCATTGGATGAGATTTGTACCACACCCTGCAGCATCATTGACATAATAACAACTAGATGGATAAAGTTCGCCATGTTTTCCTCCCCTAATTTGCAGCAGTGGTAAACCAACTAGATATTAAAGCTTACATTGTTCCTTTTTTATTATACTGATGGGTAGGCTTCGCACTAGGCTTCAATTGGGCGAGGTTTCTTCAGCTTTTCTTCGAAATATTAATGGCTGAAAAATAAATTTGTCTGGCAGGAAAAATTTAGGGATTATTTACCTGATCCGGAACCCCAATAACTTCATTGCCCACTTTTGTTAAACTTGCTCACTGGTTCGATTATATGCTGCTTCCTCCGTATCTTCGCTATAATTGAATTACCCCATGAAATTAAATCCGGTTCTGAAATACCTCTTAAAACTCCTCGGTCTCGCGGTCATTTACCGGCTGGGCGTCGTGATTGGCCTGAGTATGGCTTACGTGCAGTCCAACACCTCACCCGTCTGGCCGCCAACCGGAATTGCCGTCGCAGCCTTACTGCTTTTTGGCTGGCAGTTGTGGCCCGCAATAACGCTGGCTGTAATTCTTGGTTCCTTGCTGACCGGCGCGCCTTTAACCCTGGCGATTGGTATGGCCATAGGAAACACCCTTGAAGCCCTGGCTCTGGTGTATTTGCTTCGCCGTTTTGGTCCCTTCCACCCCAACCTGGATCGAATCAGGGATGTTATCAGCTTGATCCTGGCAGCAATTTCCTGCACAGCGCTAAGCGCTACCATCGGCGCAATTTCTCTGCTGCTTACCGACGGATCGCTTGCGCCAGCCTTCTGGCAGATATGGACAACATGGTGGATAGGCGATTTCCTTGGAGCACTGGTAGTTGGGCCATTTCTTCTCGTTTGGGGATCGCGCTCCATCGATCGGCTTTCTCTTCGCCGCAAACTGGAAAGCGCGGTCGTATTCATTGCACTGGCAGTTGTCACCTGGTATGTTTTCTTTACACCGCAGATTGCCGGAATTGCGCACCGCGCACTGCTCTATGTGGTTTTTCCGTTCACCATTTGGGCTGCGTTGCGCACCGGGCAAAGAGGTGCCACTGCTGCAATTGTGATTGTGTCCGGAATTGCCATCTGGGGGACAACCCTAACCTATGGTCCCTTCGCCGATTCGTCAAAGAACGATAGCCTGATCTTGTTGCAGACCTTTATGGCGGTGGTGGCCCTCACATCGCTCATCCTTGCGGCTGCTACTACTGAGCGTCATAGCGCTTCTGATGCTTTGAATCAAAAAGTTCTGGACTTGGCGACTCTTAACCGCTCTTCTGAAACTTTACTATCGACGCTCGGCCAGCAGGATTTCTATGGGAAAATTTGCCAACTCGCCCGCAAGCAATTCGGTGTTGACATCGCCTGGATTGAAGCAACCGACGGGCGCACCGATGAATTTATCCCGGCAGCGATCAGTGGTGTTGCTATGGAGCAACTCCCCTTACTGGCGGCATTTTGGAATGATGGCGCCCAACGGGAAAACCCTGAACCTACATCCGCCCGTCCAACCAGCGCTATCCGAATACCGGATGAGGCCGTTTATAAGAGTTTTGCATCCTTTCCCCTTCTGTTTGGTGAACAACCTCTGGCCCTCCTCAAATTATTGAGCCGGCAGGATGATTTTTTCGACAAAGACCGTCTACTACTGCTGCAATCGTTCGCCAACCTTGGCGCCATCGCCATCCAAAACTCTTTGCTGTTAGACAAAGTCCAGAAAGGAAACGAGCAGTTACACGCCCTTTCCCAGCGCTTGATGAAAGCCCAGGAAGAAGAGCGTTTACACCTCTCGCGCGAACTGCACGATGAACTGGGTCAATTATTGATCGCAGCTATATTCCAATTGGGGTTGCTCGAACGCAATTCAGCAAGCTCTGAAGCGGTTCAAGAGCATGTCCAGGAATTAAAATCCACTGTGAATAATATCCAGCAAGAACTGCATTCTCTTGCTGTTAACTTACGGCCTGCTTCACTCGACCATGTTGGCCTTGTCTCTGCGATTGAGCAATACATCCGCGAATTCCGGCGACAGTATCAGTTGAAGGTGGAATTTGAGACCGCCGGCATGCAAAACCGCCGGCTTCCATCAGCGGTGGAAACGGCCATTTTCCGGATTGTACAAGAGTCGCTGACCAATGTCATCCTGCATGCTCAGGCTACCCGGGTAGATGTCGTCATCAATCTCAAAGGCGATGATGCTATCGCCATTATTGAGGACAATGGAGTTGGATTTTACCCTTCATTGGCTACCGATGGCGGCCATCTAGGTCTATTTGGGATGCGCGAGAGGGTAGAGATGTTGGGCGGTAGTTTAACCATCGAAAGTGAACCGGGGAAAGGAACGACGGTAAGGGCCGAGGTCCCCTGCCATGATTAGAGTCGTTATTGCCGATGATCATGCTATTGTCCGCGGTGGACTGAGGGCTTTGATTCATAGCGATCCCGACCTTGAATTGATCGGCGAAGCGAGCGGCGGAGTCGAAGCCATCGAATTGGTTGCTCAGTTGAAGCCCGATATCCTTGTTCTGGATCTCTCCATGCCAGATGTGGATGGGATCACGGTCACCCACCGGATTAAGGGTGGTGGGTATGCTACCAAAATATTGATCTTGACGGTGCACGAAGACGAAGGCCTGCTTCGGGAAGCCATTCGCGCCGGCGCCTCAGGCTATGTCTTGAAGCGCGCGGCCGAAGCCGAGCTTGTTTCGGCCATTCACACGGTTCAGCAAGGCAAGTTGTATGTCGATCCAGTTCTGATGCTGTCTGTGCTAACTGAAACCACTGAAAAACCCACTGCACCCGGCAGCGATAACCCGCTTACAGGCCGGGAATTAGATGTGCTGAAATATATCACCCAGGGGTACACGAACAAGCAAATTAGCGAAGAGTTGATGATCAGTATGCGTACAGTTGAAGGCCACCGGGCGAGTTTGCTCGAAAAGCTAAGCCTGCATAGCCGCGCCGAACTAGTACGTTACGCAAAGCAGCGCGGTATAGTCGATTGAGTTGACAAAAAATTGGAGCCAACCACCCCCGTAAAAACTACGGGGGTGGTTTTTACGCCTATTAGCATTTCAAATCGCGTAACTCTTACTCTTAAAATCGTTAGCTAATTTCTGTACCATTAATGAACTGAACGATTCTCAAACTCCTCATTCTGGATAAGCCTAGTGGAACAATCCTCACAACAACCGCTGGTCAGCCTACGTGGAATTATGAAGGCGTTTCCGGGCGTTCTGGCTAATAACAACATTGACCTGGATATCTTCCCGGGGGAAATTCATGCACTCTTAGGCGAAAATGGCGCCGGGAAGAGCACGTTGATGAAAATCCTGTACGGGTTTTACCGGGCGGATGACGGCAGAATATGGGTTGATGGCAAAGAAACCCGGATTAAATCGCCGGCTGATGCCCGGCAGTTGAACATTGGCATGGTCTTTCAGGTATTAAACCTCATCCCTGCGATGAGTGTACTTGAAAACATTGCTCTGTTCCTAAAAGACTTGCCGGGTTTATACAACCCCGCCCAAATACGAAAGCGTATTTTTGAACAATCCAGGCTGTATGGTCTTGAGGTAAACCCCGATGATATGGTGGCCCATTTATCCATTGGCGTCCAACAAAAAGTAGAAATCCTCAAATTGTTGCTTTCAGATGCAAAGATCTTAATTCTCGATGAACCCACCCGAGTATTAGCGCCGCACGAGGTTGAAAGTTTATTCGAGGTGTTACGAAAATTAAGACAGAATGGTTACGCCATTATTTTAATTACACACAAGCTCAAGGAAGTCATGGAGTGCACCGATAGGATCACTGTGCTGCGAGCTGGTCGAGTTGCCGGGACAATTTTGTGCTCTGAAGCAAACCATGAAAAGCTGGTCCAGCTGATGTTCGACAAGCAGCTGACGGCGCAGATCGAACGGGAGGACCTACCACGAGCGCTGGATCCAGTTTTGGAATTAGTCTCTTTCAGCACCCATGGCGAGGGGACTGAAGTTAGCCTGAAAAACATCGCTTTGAAAATATTCCCAGGCGAAATAGTTGGGGTAGCAGGGGTTTCAGGGAATGGGCAAAAAGAATTATGCGACGCGATTCTGGGAATAGAAAAGGTTGCAGGCGGCAGGAAGCTCCTGAAAGCCCAGGATTTTACTCATTCCACGACTAGAAAAATGCGGGATTTTGGTTTGGGATTCGTTCCGGAAAATCCGTTGACGATGGCAACAGTGCCTTTCATGTCCGTGCTGGAGAACATGGCAGTAACCCGCACCGCGGATTACTCCAGGCATGGTGGGTTAACGATGGACTGGAAATTGGTGCAGGAAGACGCGCGGCAGTCCCTGGAAAAGTTTGGCTTTACCTTTTCTTACTACCTGCCCGCCAAATCTTTATCGGGCGGCAACCTGCAGCGTTTGATCATTGCGCGGGAGATGATGAAAGATTCTCAACTGATCGTCGCCTCCTATCTTACGCGTGGATTGGACGTTCAGAGCACATTGGTAGCGCGGCAGGAATTGATGAGAGCCAGAAACGAAGGCGCCGGCGTTCTGTTGATTTCAGAAGATCTTGAAGAGCTTTTTTCACTTTGTGACCGGTTGATCGTTCTTTATGAAGGCCGGATCGCAGGTGAATTTAAACCATCGGAGACTGATTATTACCAAATCGGTTACCTCATGACCGGATCACAGGGGAACCATGTCACAACGCATTGAATCGCTTCCCGTAAAATCCATCCTACATCATAAATTTTTCCAACATGCCGTGCGTTATGGATTAACAATTTTATTAGCGCTTCTCCTTTTCGCTGGGATTTTGCTGATCACTGGAAATAAGCCAATCCCTTCGTACCGCGACTTATTTAGCGCAACTTTTGGCAGCGCTTATGGCTTTTCGGAAGTCATTGTTGCGATGATCCCAATCCTGCTGACTGCGCTAGCCGTGGCGCTCCCTTCGAGAATTGGCATGATCAATGTTGGCGGTGAAGGGCAGTTGTATTTGGGGGCAATCTTTGCGACTTTTGCTGCATTGGCATTCAAAGACCTGCCAGGCTGGTTGGTGCTGCCGATCATGGGATTGCTTGGCATCCTCGGTGGAGCGCTCTGGGCATTCCTGCCGGCGTTCTTCAGATCGATCGGGCTGGTAAATGAAACCATTACTACATTGTTAATGAACATGATCGCGCCCAAGATCGCGGGGCTATTGGTTTTTGGTTACTGGCACTCGCCCCGCGAGACGAACATGACCCCCAATTTCGTGGATGCCGCACGATTGCCGACATTCTTCGGCACCCGCATTCACCTGGGAATTGTGTTCGGACTGGTGCTATTGGTGCTCTTCTGGTTTGTGATGAAAAAGACCCGCTGGGGACTGGAAATGCGTTCGATTGGCGGCAACGTCCAGGCAGCCAGGAGGAACGGCATCCCGATCGCACCCTATATGATTATCGTTTTCTGCATCAGCGGCGGAATCGCCGGACTGGCAGGGATGGCACAGGTATCCGGATTTTATGGTCTGTTGATCCCGAATTTTTCGCCAGGCTACGGTTATATGGGATTTCTGATCAGCTGGCTGGCCGGCGGCGATCCATTAGGAATATTGCTGATGGCCTTTGTGGTGTCGATCATCCTTACCGGTGGAAACATGCTTCAAATAACAATTGGACTGCCCTATGCGGTCATCAACCTTTTACTGGCGTTTACGCTCTTCGTGGTTCTCGCAAAACCAGTGCTTCCTAAATTATTGAAGAGGAAAACCGCATGAGCCTGCTCGCATTGTTGGGCGTGTTATCTAGCACAATTTTTTCGGGAACCTCGTTGTTGTATGCCACCCTAGGCGAAGTCGTGACGGAACGCTCCGGAACCGTCAACCTTGGGCTGGAAGGCGTGCTATTAATCAGCGCGGCTACTGGATACGGAGTGACCGTCAGCACGGGCAACCCATTTCTGGGTGTATTGGCAGCGATGCTGGCCGGCGGGCTGAGTAATTTGGTTTTTGGTTACCTGGTCATTACACGCAAAGCCAATCAACTCGCCAGCGGCCTGGCCGTTCTCTTTTTTGGGTACGGTTTGAGTGCCTTGATCGGGAAACCTTTCGTCGGGAAATTAATCAATAGTTTACCAAGATATATGATCCCAGGGCCTGGGGAGCTGCCACTGCGGTACACCTCGCTGTTCAAATTCGATTTTCTGATCTATCTGGTCATTCCGATGACCTTCTTCATCTGGTGGTTGCTATACCGTACCCGCTGGGGCCTGGGGTTGCGAGCCGTGGGCGAAAACGCAGAGACAGCGTACGCTTCCGGTCGGAATCCGGGAATGATCAAGTTCCAGGCACTGTTCGTGGGTGGATTGCTGGCGGGGTTGGGCGCTGCCCACCTGTCCATCGCTTTTACTATGAACTGGGCTGAATATATGACGGGTGGGCGGGGATTTATCGCCATTGCTTTGGTTATCTTCTCCAAATGGCATCCGATTCGGGCGATAGCCGGCGTTCTGGTATTCAGCGGCGCAGTTGCGTTCCAGTTGCTCCTCCAGGTAAGTGGAGTAAATGTTTCGCCATTCTTGTTAGACATGATCCCCTTCATCCTGACTCTGACTGTGCTGCTGATTTGGGGAGGCACGCGTAAACATTCAGCTCCTGCCACCCTCGGCAGGGTCTATCAAGGTACAGAATAAAACAACTAAAGTTCGTGAAAGGAGGCTCTTCGGATTAATCCAATTTTGGTCACAATATTGAGTGGCTTAGAGAATTTACAAAGGAGAAGGAAATGAAAAGATTATTTAGAATCCTCACCATATTAATTGTTGCCGTGCTTGCGATTTCTGCATGCGCCCCACAGGCAACACCAACTGCGGCACCGGAAGCTCCGGTTCAACCCACAGCAGTACCGGCGACAGAGGTGCCGCCCACAGAAGTGCCCCCAACCGAAGTCCCGACCGAAGAACCACCCTGCCTGATTGTCGGCGCAACTTATGGTGGTCCCATCATGGACGCCGGATATAACCAGGCCATGCACGAGGCGGTAGTCGCTATTCAGGAGAACATTTCCTGTGTCGAAATCATTGAAGCCGAAAATGTTTACGATGAGGCTGGTGCGACGACTACTATCGAGAATATGATTTCGCAGGGCGCAAAGATGATTTTCGCCACAGCCTATGCACACCAATATCCCGCCCTTGACCTGGCTCAAAAGTACCCTGATGTAATTTTTGAGCATGTTGGCGGATGGGAAATGAGCGGGAATTTTGCCAATATCTTTGGCAAACCACCGGATGTTTGGTACATGATGGGTGTTGCCGCAGGGATGATGACTGAGACCAACAAACTGGGTTTTGTGGCTGCGTTCCCGCTGGCCTGGACGGATGTTTTCGTCAACGCATACACACTTGGCGCCCAGTCGGTTAACCCGGATGTCCAGGTGATCGTAGCGTATACTTTTGGCTGGGGTGACAGTGCCAAGGAAGCCGAAACGACCAATTCGCTAATCAATCAGGAAGTGGACGTCATCAGCATGCATGTCGATTCACCGCAAACTGTGATCTCAACGGCAGAATCCAGGGGCGTCTACTCTATCGGTTATCAGAACCTGGCAGCGCAGCAGTTTGCGCCAGAGTACTGGATCACCGGCCAAGGCTTTACCCTCGGCGATAAGTTCACCTGGCTGGCCTCCACAGTGATTGACGAGACCTGGGAACCGATCTTCCTGCGTTGCGGTCTGGCAGACGGCTGCATGGCGATCGCTCCATTCGGTCCAAAAGTACCGCAGGAAGTCGTTGACAAGGTTTCTCAGGTGGAGGCTGACCTGGAATCCGGTAAGATCGTCACCTTCGCCGGCCCCATCAAGGACCAGAATGGCGAGATCAAGATCAAAGAAGGTGAAGTGCTGACCGATGACGCGATGAGCAATGTTGACTGGTTTGTTCAGGGCGTGGTCGGAAGCCCGAAATAAAGAGTAATTGTCGTTTCAGGTGTTCGATAACCTCTGGGGATGATCGGGGGCATCCCCAGAGAGCCCGGTATCCTCTATGAATCATGCGGTGTGCTGATAAGGCAAATGACCTTGATCGCACACCAGATGACTCATCTCATCCATTTTTGAACAGGTCAGGGAGATGAAATGGACATAAAACAGAAAATCGAAGCGGCCAATCAAACGGCAGTAAAACGCATGATCGACGGTGATCCGGTTTTGGTCGATATTGCACCGGCAATCGAAGTGATTCCAGGAATGAAAGACAAAATGATCACTCATTCCGGCCCCCCCATACCCTGGAACAGAATGTGCGGAGCCCAGCGAGGAGCCATCATCGGGCAGGTGCTATACGAACAGTGGGCTAAAACCCCTGAAAAAGCGGTTGCAATGCTCGAGAATGGCGAGATCATCCTGGAGCCCAACCACCATTACCAAACCGTTGGGCCGATGGCCGGTACAATTTCTGCAAACGCGTGGGTGTATGTGGTCGAGAACAAGGCTTTTGGGAACCGGGCGTACTGCCGCCAGGTAGAGGGTGCGCAGCAGTTTGGAGATTATAGTGAAGCCGCGCTAGACGGATTGCGCAAATGGCGCGATGTGTTTGCGCCTTCCTTACGGGCGGCTTTAAAAGCGGAAGGCGAACTCCCTCTCAAACCCATCATCGCCCAGGCCTTGCAAATGGGGGACGAACTCCACAACCGGCACAGCGCTTCATCTGCTCTTTTTGGCAATGCCATGGCGGTCGGTCTGGCAAAAGCCGATATCTCAACCCAGGATCAGATCAGCACGTTGTACCTGCTTAAGAACCACAACCTGATCTTTTTAGGATTAGCCATGGCGGCTGGTAAAGCTATCGCGGATCCTGCTCGAGATGTAGAATACAGCACCATTGTTACAGCCATGTGCCGCAATGGAACCGAGTTCGGTATTCGTGTGAGTGGCCTGGGAGATTCCTGGTTCACTACGCCCGCACCGTCTGTCGATGGGTTATATGTGCCTGGCTACTCTGCACAGGATGCGGGCTTAGACATGGGTGATTCAGCTATAACCGAAACGGTCGGCTGGGGCGGGTTTGTTCTCGGCGGCGCACCGGGTATTTTAAGCCTGGTTGGCGGAACGCCCGATGAAGCCCTGGGCTATACCCGCGAGATGAAAAATATTACTACAGCGACGCATCCTTTTTACCGCATGCCAGCATTTAGCTTTGCCGGAGCGCCGCTGGGGATTGACATCCGCAAGGTGGTGCAAACGGGTGTTACACCCATTATCGATACGGCCATTGCCCACAAAGATCCGGGTTATCCCAAAATTGGCGCCGGACTGGTGCGCGCGCCCATGGAATGTTTTGTCCAGGCGCTAAAAGCATATAGCCACAAATACCAGGGAGTCTGAGGAACAATCAATGGCAACCAGTTTGATTATCAAAAAAAACCAATACTACGACTCGGTTTTCCTGATGGGCGTGAATAAGCGTCTATCTGAATCGGAGGGTGTCATCCAATCAGCGGTGGTCATGGGCAGTGAAGAGAACAAACAAACGCTCATCGAAATGGGCATCCAGGATCCCCGGTTGCAGACCGCCCAACCCAACGATTTGATTGTGGTGGTTGCAGCCGATAGCCAACATACCGCGGATCAATTGCTGGAGCGGTTCGACCAATTCCTTGAAGTGAGTGCAGAAAGTAAAAGCCGCTCTAGTTTCCACACCCTTCAGGACGGTCTGGAATCCAAGCCAAATGCCAACCTGGTCGTGATCTCGGTCCCAGGCGAGTATGCCGCTCGTGAAGCCCGCTTGGCAGTAGAACGGGGTTTGAATGTCTTTTTGTTTAGCAATAATGTCAGCCTCGATGACGAGATCGAGATCAAGCACCTGGCCAAAGAGCGCGGCGTACTGGTTATGGGGCCGGATTGTGGCACCAGCATTTTGAACGGCGTCGGAATTGGGTTTGCAAACCGGGTACGGAGTGGACCGATCGGTGTAATTGGGCCATCCGGAACCGGAATCCAGGAGTTCACCTGCCTGGTGCATCATCTTGGAAGCGGCATATCGCACGCGATCGGCACTGGCAGCCGTGATTTGTCGGATGCAGTCGGTGGAATGACCACGTTGGCAGCGTTGAAGGCGCTTGAAAATGATCCAAAGACAGAAGTCATCGCGGTCATTTCCAAACCGCCCGGGCGAAAAACATTGCCCATGCTGTCTGCCGCCTTGACCAGTTGTACCAAGCCAGTGGTAGCCTGCTTCCTGGGGATTCACGAAGATGTCTTCGGCGCTGGAGATTCATTCCGATTGGCAAGCACGATCGACGAAGCGGCATCTCTGGCTACCGGGGAACAGGGAGCCTGGCTTGAAAATATCGTGGGGCAAGTTACATATGCTGGAGGCCTCAGCAGCCAGCATCCCACGCAGCAATACTTACGTGGATTGTTTGCCGGGGGTACATTCTGTTACCAATCGCAACAGATCCTCCAGTCACATAACATCCCGGTCTATTCGAATTCACCGCTGGACAAACGCTATGCTTTGCAGCATCCTGACCACAGCCAACAGCACAGCCTGGTGGATATGGGCGACGATATTTACACCCGCGGCCGGCCGCACCCGATGATCGATGGCAGCCAGCGGGCCCAACGGGTCATTGCCGAGGCTGAAGATCCAAGCGTTGCGGTTGTTTTGCTGGATTTTATTCTGGGCTATAACAGTTCCATGGACCCGGTGAATGATCTGCTGCCGGCCATCCAAACCGCTCAACAAATCGCTGCTCGGCGCGGCGAGAAAATAACCTTCGTGGCTTCCATCACGGCAACGGAACTGGATCCGCAGGGGTATGAATCACAAAAACTGGCGTTACAAACCGCAGGCGTGATCACATTCCAAAGTAATGCGGCTGCCACCAAATATTGTGTTAAATTATTGAGGAGTTAATATGGAAGAAAAAGAAAATTTTATTCAATCGCTTTTATCTGAACCGTTAGTTGCAATTAACCTTGGATTGGTAGGTTTTGGAGAAGCCATTCTAGACCAGCAGGCCGAAGTAGTGCTTGTGGACTGGTTTCCACCTGCGGGTGGTGACCAGGGGCTGATCGATCTGTTGGATCAACTGCTATAACTTTCCCTTCGATAATAGAAAGACTTTTGAATACCCTCAAGAAAAGTTGGCTATCCAAGAAATGGGCAAAGCCAGAGATAACAAAATTGATCAAATACTTCAAGATGCTTAATCCAGTTGTCTGGTGGCCAGTGGTACGGGCGATTAAGCAGAGTAGGTAGCTTCGGTTAGCATACAAGTCTGTTCTGATTCTTTTCAAATGAAAATGGAAGCCTATCCAAATTGATAGATTGCAACCAATCCATTGGAATGATATTCTTGGACTAAATAAATATACCAATGAATTAGCGTATGTTTAAACCAAAAACGCCTATTTCTGGGCGTTTCCGAAACAGTAGCGGGGAGTGGATTCGAACCACTGACCTCCGGGTTATGAGCAAAAATCCTGAATCCGTGCCATTTGTGCGTCAGGTCATGCAAATAAGCCAAACCGGCGAACACTGGTTCTTGCTTGCCCTGCACGCAGCAGTAGTTGATCAATTTGCGTATAATACCGTTAGGAAGATTACGCAACCTTTTTTCTGTAAATTCGAGTCAGAAAAATCCATCGTTCTTTAACAATCGAATGACTTGCCAGAGCAATAGTGCTTCCCGATT
>Ga0154399_1096_pt1 | contig 80290 bp, 70 predicted proteins | sample RifGroB2_FD_115903 | JGI IMG/M metagenome (GOLD analysis project Ga0154399, IMG submission 115903) | Chloroflexi bacterium GWB2_54_36 | reverse complement strand
GCCCGCGGGACGATCCTGGGCTTGCAGCCGCTAGGCTATGAAATTATTAACCTGGGTGGGCATGAGTCGATTACGATGAACGACCTGATTGCCATGATCGAGGAAATACTGGGAAACCACGCCGAGATTGTTCACGGGCCGTTCCACCGGGCGGACATCATGAATAATCTGGCTGATGTGAGCAAAGCTCGCAGGCTGCTTGGCTGGGAACCTCAAGTCGGGCTAAAGGAAGGCGTTCGCAACCTGGTGAATTGGTACCTTTCAGAGCGGACGTGGGCCAGCCAGGTGCTGACCGGATGACCTTTTTTCAGCGGCTGACAGCTTTCTGGCGCGAGGACCTGCTGCTGCGCAGCGTTGTTCGCAATACCAGTTACCTCTTCTCCAGCAATACGGTCAGCATGGGGTTGACCTTTCTGCAGGGCTTGATGGCGGCAGCCCTGCTTGGCGCCAGGAGTTATGGCGCGCTGGGCATGATCATTGCGTTTGCCTCCAACATCAACCGGCTGCTGTCTTTTCGCATGAACGAGCTGGTTGTCCGATACGGCGGTCATTTCCTGGCGGAAGGGGAAAAAACAAAAGCAGCCGCGGTCGTCAAAGTGGCTGGAATCGCCGAGGCCATCACCTCTTTTATCGCCTACGGCATCCTGCTGTTGCTGGCACGCTGGGGCGCGACTGTGATTATTAAAGATCCCTCCACCATTCCGTGGATTGGCATTTTTGGCCTGGCGCTGCTGGCTAACCTGGCTACCGAGACGTCACAGGCCGTGCTGCAGCTTGGCAGTCACTACCGCACCCAGGCGCTGCTGACGCTGCTGCAAAACATCATCACTGTTGTCTGGATTGGCGCAGCCTTCATTTTCAAGGGCGGTGTGTTCGATGTGATAATGGCCTACCTGGCAGGTAAGAGTCTGTTTGGCCTGGGCATGCTGGCGGCTGCCCTGTACCACTCGCGGAGTTTATTGGGCGAAGGCTGGACGAGAGCGCCCATTCGGGGAGCTTTGCAATGGCGCAGCATGGCTAATTTTGCCATCAGCACCAACCTGAGTCAGACGGTCAATATGCTCATCCGCGACAGCGAAGTGTTGTGGGTCGGTTATTTCCTGACCAGTGAAGCCGCAGGGTATTATAAATTTGCCCTGGCCATTATGAACGTCATTTTGATGCCCATCACACCGTTCATTCAGACCACCTTCCCGGAAATGACCCGCGCGGTTGCCAGGCGCGCCTGGGGTCAACTACGGAGCTTGCTCAAACGGACCAGCATGATTGCCCTGGTATGGACGGGCACAGCGGCCGTCGGGCTCTTGTTAGCAGGCCGATGGTTGCTTGGCTTCTTTAAAGGCGGTGAATACCTTCCGTCCCTGCCGGTCATCTGGATCCTACTGATCGGCTTTGGCTTTGCCAATGTGCTGTTTTGGAACCGGTCGCTGCTGCTGGCCTTTGGCCGCCCCCATTTCCCGCTGGCAGCCGCATCCATTGCAGGATTGATTAAAATTATTTTGATGTTCCTCCTCGTTCCAAAATATGGCATGATGATGGAGGCCGCGCTGCTGAGTCTTTACTTCATCCTTTCGATTGGGACGATTACCATCGAAGGCTTACGCGGCCTGAAAAAAGTCGAGAGACAACCGGTCGAAATTCAGGCAAGTGTATGAAAATTGGCGTAATTGCTCCCTCGCATGTACCGTCCAACACCGCCAACAGCATCCAGGTGATGAAAGTTTGCCAGGCGTTGGTGCAGCTTGGTCACACCGTCAGATTATGGGTGCCCGGTCAAACCGCGACATCGTGGGAACAATTATCCGGGTATTATGGGGTTGTGACGCCCTTTGAAATTTCCTGGCTGCCCCTCCAGCCAAAATTGAAACGCTATGACCTGGCTCTATCGGGTGTCAACCGGGCTGCAGGCTGGCAGGCGGATCTGGTCTATACCTGGATGCCGCAGGCTGCTGTTTACGCGCAAGTTCGTGGCCTGCCCGTCGTGTTGGAAGTGCATGACCGCCCAACGGGGAAATTAGGCCCGTGGCTGCTGCAGCGCACGGTCAAAATGCGCGGCCGCAAACGCCTGGCAGTCATCACCCGGGCGCTGGTACGCGTGCTGGAGGAAGAGTTTGACCTGCCCATCCCGCCGGAGAATGTGGTTATTGCCCCGGATGGGGTGGATTTGGAGCGCTATGAGAGTTTGCCGGATGCACCCTCTGCCCGGGCAATGATCGGACTGCCGCCGGAACAATTGACAGCAGTATATACCGGTCACCTGTATGCCGGGCGTGGCGTTGAATTATTGCTCGGGCTGGCGCAGGCCTTTCCGCAGGTCCATTTTCTGCTGGTGGGGGGCAACCCGCAATCGGTGGAGAACTGCCGCAAACAGGCTGCATTGGCTGAGTTAACCAACCTCACCTTTACGGGTTTCGTGGAAAATCAGCGGCTGGCGCTTTACCAGGCAGCCGGCGATATTTTGCTGATGCCTTACGGACGCATGATCGCCGGCAGCAGCGGTGGGAACACCGCCGACATCTGCTCGCCGATGAAAATGTTCGAGTATATGGCGGCCGGGCGGGCGATATTGAGCAGTGATTTGCCGGTGTTGCGCGAAGTGCTCAATGACAGCAACGCGGCCTTTTGTGCTGCCGACGAACTCGATAGCTGGAAAACGGGATTACAAGCTTTATTGCACGACCCTGCCCGCAGGCAAGCAATTGGCATGCAAGCTAAAATGGATGCACAGGGGTATTCGTGGAAGTCACGCGCCGAAGCCACATTAGCGAACCTGGTATGATGCGAGGTCAGGGATGAGCGGATTAACGAAGACAGCCAGATCAACCCTATTTTTGCTCGGCGCAGGAGCACTGCTTGGTCTGGGAATGGCGGCGCTAGAACCGGGCGGAATAAGCAGTTCCAGCGTGACCGCTTACGGCGCACTGGCAGCGCTGATCTTGCTTGCAGGCTGGTTGATCTGGCGGTCGCTGGGCGCCGACCCCAAATTAGGCTGGATGGCGCTGACCGCATTCCTGGTGCGGCTGACGTTGGGTGTAGCGCTCGGGCTGCTGCTGCCGGTCATCGGATACGACACCGAGCCGCAAAATGCCGGCTATATCTTTTTTGATGCATTTCAGCGCGATACCCAGGCTTGGCAGCTGGCGCAATCGGGCGCGCCGCTGTCCACGGCGTTCAACAGCCAGTTTTTCTCGGACCAGTACGGCGGCATGTTGATCACCAGCGCCGGGCTCTACCGTATTTTCTCTCCGGACCTGCACCGGCCCTGGTTGATCCTTTTGCTGACCGGATTTGTCTCAGCTATCGGCGTTATCTTCATCTACAAGGCAGTGGTGGAGCGGTTTGGTGTTAAAACCGCCACCCTGTCGGCCTGGATTTACGCACTTTACCCGGAAAGCATCCTGCTTGGCGCTGCTCAGATGCGCGACCCTATTTTGATCGGTCTGGCTGCGGCAGGCTTTTATTTGGCTAACCGGTGGCGTGAACAGCGCTGGAAAGCGGCAATCTGGCTGGTCGTAATTTTGGCACTGCTGGCAGCATTCTCATGGCTGGTGGCGCTGGGCGTTGGCGCTGTGCTGGCGATCTGGTGGTGGATCGATTATTCCGCCGACCTGACGGATCGCAGGCGGCGCTTGATGGGGTGGGCTTTCCTGGGGTTATTAATGATCGCCGGGTTTACCTTCACCTCCCGCTGGCTGCAGGCATCCGCTACCTGGGATATTAGCGAAACGTTGGGTAACTCAGGCTGGATTCAGGCGCTGTTCGACCAGTTGCCCGAAGCTTTGCATACACCCTTTATCGTCGTTTACGGGCTGGCTCAACCGGTACTGCCGGCTGCGATCATCGACCCGGCGCTGCCGATCTGGTCGGTGTTGACCAGTTTCCGGTCTGTTGGCTGGTATTTGATCATCCCGCTGCTGCTGTATACCCCATTTGCATTGGCGAAGATTCCCCGCGGTACGCCGCGCCGCCTGCTGTTTTGCAGCTTTGCAGCCGTAGTTGCCTGGACACTGGTCTCATCGCTGCGGGCGGGGGGTGATTTGTGGGATAACCCGCGTTACCGTACACTTTTTATCCCCTGGTTAGCGCTGTCCGCAGCCTGGGCCTGGACAACCGCGCGAGAGTTGCACGATGCCTGGCTGGGCCGCTGGTACATCGTAATGGGAATTTTCCTGGCCTTTTTCACCAACTGGTATCTGCGCCGTACCTTCGGTTTTGGTATTCTGATGGGATTCTGGCCGATGGTGGGAGCGATTGCTGCATTAAGCATGCTGGTCATTGTCTGGGGATTGGTACAGGAGATTCGCACCCGCGGCAATCCGTTTACCAGGGTTTAATTAAACCTGCGAGGGTGTTAATTCAACCTCAATTCGGGATAAGTATGCCATATCCGAATATGTCACGCTACGCGAGAGCGTAGTAAAGCATCTTGTCAGGTATGCTAGAGATCCTTTGTGGCGCAAAATCGCGCCGCTCACGCGCAGTGTGCTTTGTGAGCAGGATGGCACTTGGATGTATTTTATTATCCCGAACCCACGTTGATTTAAGCAGCGGATGGCGTTGCGACGTCGGTGTTGACCCAATGCTGGAAGCCAGCGGTCATGATGCCCAGCGCCAGCCAGAAGTAGGGCAGGGCAAAGGTATCCACGCTGAAGCCTTCGATCAGCAGGGCCACCAGTACAAATTGACCAAAAGAACCCAGGGCGCGGTGCAGCCGGTCAGGGGATGTGCCGAGACCGCGGGCACAGTTCCATAACACCAATAGCCAGGTGATGAAAATAGCAAGGCCCACCAACCCGGTTTCTGCGGCCAGGCGCGTCCAGAGTGCTTTAGTGTTGGGCAAACCCGGACTTTCATACAACAACTGGCCGACCTCGGTCAAGGCGTAACCAAAGGCGCCCATCTTCTCAGGGAAAAAGTAGCCCGCATTGCCGATGCCGACTCCCAACACGGGGTGATCGTTGAAAATTTCGTATCCGGTTTGCCAGAAGACCAGCCTTTCGGCAAAGACCAGCCGGTTGGCAAACATCATCACGCCTTCTTCTTTCAAGGTCTTGACGTCGAACAACTGCGCCATGCGTGGGTCGAGCTTGGAGAGTCCGTAACCAGCGCTGAGAAACATCCCCAGATAAACCCCGATCAGCCCCATAAAAAGGAGGATGGGCAAGACCGTTTTGCCGACAATCTGCCAGAATGGACGCGACCAACGGCGGGTGATGCTTCCGCGCAGCCAGCCGACCAGTCGCAGGTTTAGATCCAGGATGATGTAGGCTATAACCAGCAGGAAGGCTAGCCAGCCGACCCTGGAGTAGGAGGCAAACAATGTGGCTGCGCCGCCTACCAGCAGCAGGTTTTCGAAGCTCACATGCAGGATGCGGAAGGAATGTGCAGAGGTCTTGCGTAGCGTGGCTGCCAGCCACCATGGTAGATAGATCATGTTCAACATGTGCGCCAGCCAGGAAGGCTCAAAGGCCAGCCCGGTCACCCGCCGATAATATAACAGCCCGCTGGCGGAGAGCAGGCTCTGCACTTTCTCCAACCAGCCGGGGTATCCACCGGCGATAAAGGTGAAGTATGCCTGTATCGCTGACCACAGGATGATCACCAGCCCGCCGTAGTTCAACCAGCGCAGCAAGTGATTGAAATCGGCTTTGTTGGCTGGCCATGAACTGGCAATTAAATAGGCGCTCAGCCCAATGCCCAGGGTGACCAGGTTTTCGACTGCTGTTCTCCAGCGTGTAAATTCGCGAAAGGCCGGGATTTCGATAAAAAATGCTGCCAGGGTCGCAATTAACGCAACAGCGGCGAAAAATAAAATCGGAATGGTTGCCAGCGGAAGGCGCCCGCCTCGGATTAGATAAGGGATAAACCAGATAACCAGCAGAATGAACAGGAAAACGATGGAAAGTGCAGCGACGGATTGAACGCCCAGCCCCCGCGAGATCAGCGGAAAGCTGCTGATCGGCAGAAGCAGCATCAGAGCAGCCCATGTCCACCGAACCAGGCGTTGCATACCGCTTAATTCCTCTTAGGCCATCTTGCCGGAAAGCCAGAGCTGACCATTGCGATGCCGACGATTAGCCCGATCAGCAGTCCGGCTAGCGCCAGATTATTGCGTCCGTAGAGTACCGGTTCCCACGGTGGGGTGGCACGCTGGTTGACCTGGTAGGTCACGCCTGGAAATAGACCGCGAGCGGCTTGTTTTTCCAGGAAGAACTGTTCTTCGGTGGTCGAAAAATCGGCTTGCAGCTCACTGACAGAATTGTAGGGGCAGACCGGAACGATGGCATTGACTGCTACTTGTTCCAGGCAAGACTCGAGTGAATCCAGGTAGGACGCTATGGCATCTGCGGCCAAGGCGTGCTGGTAAGCGCTATCCAGGGCAAGTCCGCCCAGTTCCATCCAACGATTGGCTATAAAAGCTGCCTGATCTGGGTCGCTGAAGCGGACGCGTAAAATCCATTCATAGGAGCGGCGTTCGATTGTGGCTGCTTTAAAGAGCGAATCAAAATCAACCAGGATATTTTCTGCACGGGCAGCATCCACAACCTGCTGCATCACCTCCGTGGAATAGATGACGCCCGCGGCGGCGCCCAACGCCAGGTCTTTATCGTATTGTTCCATATACCCCGTACGCGTGAAATCAATACCGATGGCGATGTGCACCTGCGCTTCGTACACCGGGGTCTTCAACGCATATGCGCCTAATCCGGCCAGACCGCCCAGGATGGCGGCAGCAGCGACAACCCACCAGTAGGCCAGTATAGTCAAAACTTTTTCGCGCGGGGAGAAGGAGGCAAGCATGGGAGGTTGGTGAAATTATACCCTGTCTCACACCGCGAGATGGGACCGGGGGGAGTGAGAATTGTTTTTTGCAGGTTGGATCGAGGCGAGGAAATAACTCTAACCTTGGATGAACATTGGCAGCCCAAAATCCAACGTTCTGGATCACTGCGTCGGATCTCGGGGCTGCCTGGGTGACTTTTTATCTAATACTTGCCTCATGCCCCTCGATTCGACCTACACTTGCTGTTTTTCGATTGACACGGACGGGGTACCATTAAAATCTCGACCCTATTTAATAATCCCCGTACCCCTACGCATGTTCGGGAGAGGTTAATCCGAATTTTTTTTCATCCACGCAATCCTCAAGAGCGGCAGGCGGAAAGCTGAAAAACCTCCGCAGCAAAAAGCGGGCATTTTTTGCCCGCCTTTTGATAATTTATTGTTTGGGTTTTCCCAGCTGCGCCCGTTCTTCTTCAATAATGACCGGGTCGAGCTTACGGAATAAGGGTTCCGGTTTTTCAAGCCGTGTTCCAGGTTTGAGCTGGCTTGGCGCCCAACGCCCGGCGGCTTTATCCGGGTTATAACGCAGTACAAAATGCGTTCCGAGTTCGTCCTGTTCCTGGCTGATGAATTGATCGCCGAACAGGCTGTTGGTGTAACCCATAAAGGTGTGCAAGCGCTGCGAGGTGAACGGCAGGAAAGGCGACAGCAGCACTTTGATGGAGTCAATGGCGCGTAACGCCGTATAAATCGAACGAGCCGCTGCTTCCCGGTCGGTTTTGATGGCGGTCCAGGGAGCGGTTGTGTCCAGATATTTGTTGACCTCGCCGGCCAGGCGCATCCCTTCGGCCAGCGCCGCCCGCAAGTGAACAGCTTCCAGCTCATGGGCGACGGTCACGAATCCTTGCTCTACCGCGGCGATCAGGTCTTTGTCTAAAGCGGTTAGTTCGCCGGGATCAGGAACCACGCCTTCCCAATGTCTGGCGGCAAAGGACAGTACGCGGTTTGCCAGGTTACCCCAGGTGGCGACCAGCTCGTCGTTGTTGCGCTTGTAAAAATCCTCCCAGTCCCAATCCGTATCGCGCGTCTCGGGCATGTTTACCGTGAGGTAGTAACGCAGCGGGTCAGGATCATAGCGGGAGAGGAAGTCGCGCGCCCAGACAGCCCAGTTACGGCTGCCGGAAATCTTTTTGCTTTCCAGGTTCATAAATTCATTGGCGGGTACATCGTAGGGCAGCACCAGCGGCGCTTTGACAGAGCTGTTCATCAGTTCGTCGAAGTGGGAACCCATGCCAATCAACTGACCAGGCCAGATGATGGCGTGGAAGGGGATGTTGTCTTTGCCGATGAAATAAGTGATTTTGGACGACGGGTCATGCCACCATTTATGCCAGGCTTCCGGTTGGTCATTGAGACTGGCCCATTCGATGGTAGCAGAAAGGTAGCCGATCACCGCCTCGAACCAGACATACAGGCATTTCCCCTTTTCGGTCTCCAGCGGCACCGGGATGCCCCAATCGAGGTCGCGGGTGATAGGGCGGCCGCGCAGCCCTTCGGTTTCGATTTGCCCGAGGGACTGACGCAGCACATTTTGCCGCCAGTAATCGGTTTTGCCTTTCAGGAAAGCGGTAATCTCAGGTTGCAACTTGCCCAGGTCCAGGTAGTAATGCTCAGTTTCCCGCAGTTCCGGGGTGGAACCGTCGATGCGCGAGCGCGGCTCGATTAATTTAGCCGGTTCGAGCAAGTTGCCACAGTTGTCGCACTGGTCGCTGCGCGCATTGGTGAAACCGCAGATATAGCACGTTCCTTCCACATAACGGTCTGGCAAAAAGCGGCTCTGTGCTGTGGAATACCACTGCAATTGGCTTTCCTTGAAAAGATAACCGTTTTCCAGCAGCGCCAGAAAAATTTTCTGCGAAACGTTGAAGTGATTGGCGGTATGGGTGCTGGTGAACAGGTCGTAGGAGATGCCAAGTGACATGAACAGATCCAGGAAGGTCTGATGAAAGCGCTGGTAAACCTCCATCGGGGTTGAGTTGGAGGCATCTGCGCTAATGGTGATGGGGGTGCCATGCGAATCGGAACCGGAAACCATGACCACATCGCGCCCGCGCAGTCGTTGGTAACGGGCGAAAATGTCGCCGGGCAAGTGTGAGCCGGTCACGTTGCCGACGTGGATTTCGGAATTGGCGTAAGGCCAGGCGATAGCAACCAGAATGGGTTCGGTCATGCGGCACCTCAATTAGGCTAAATTATGGTTGGATTTTATCATGATTTATACGGATTATTGCGCTGATTACGCCTGACTGTGCTGTATATACAATTATATAAATTTGTAAGATAAGTATGCAATAAGGGAATGGATAGCCGCAGTCGTTGTCATTAACCATTTCTGTCTATTTCAGTCTTGACAGAAATCAGTAAAATGGGTAAACTAAATCTGGCCCTTTAAGGCCTGCGTATTGGATTATTTCAGGAGTACAGTTTCGAATGGATTCTGACGAAGCGGATAGCGGAGCTGATAATAACCCTCCCATAGAGGGTGACACAGCCTCATTATCCCAGTTCATTGAAAATATGGGTTTGCACTTCGAGGAATACGGAGTGCCGCGGATCGGGGGCCGGATTCTCGGCCTGATGCTGGTTTCTTCACGCCCGGTCACACCCGAGGAGATGTCCGAGGTTCTGCAAGTCAGCCGCAGCAGCGTTTCGACCAATTTACGTACGCTGCTCATGACGGGCCTGGCGGACCGCGTATCGCTCCCCGGCGAACGCAGCGATCACTACGTTTTCTCGGATGACGCCTGGGAAAAGTCGCTTGAGATGCGCCTGGAAGGCATCCTTTCGCTGCAGGAAATGGCAGAGGACGGCTTGCAGGGCATGGAAGACGACCACCCGGCGCGGAAGCGCATGCTGGAGATTTTGGCCTGGAGTGACATGGTCAGAACCAGTTATGAGCAGCTGATCACAGAGTGGCAAGCCCAGAGGGAGACCCTGGCCTAACCGCGGCGATGTAGCGCCGCATACCGATCCTCTCGGTGGGTTACCGCTGGCTGGTCTTCGCAGAATCCAGCCAGCTTTTTTTAACTTGCCAGATTGAGAGAGGAGGCGGCGATGCGCTACATGGTAATTCGCACCGAAAAACTGACCAAGAATTTTGGGCGTAAGCCTGCCCTGCAAGCCCTTACGCTGGAAGTTGAACCGGGGGAAGTCTTTGGCCTCCTGGGTCCTAAAGGCGCAGGCAAGTCGACGCTGATAAATATTTTGATGAATTTCATCCGCCCAACGAGTGGAAATGCCCTTGTTATGGGCTTGGATTGCCAGAAGCAAAGCCTGCAAATCAGGCGACAGGTCGGCTATTTACCAGAAATTATGAACCTGCCGGCTTCACTGACCGGCGAGCAGATCCTGGATCGTTTTGCCAGCCTGACCGGGCTGATCGATGAGGACTTTGTGGCTGGCCTGGCTGAACGCTTCCGGGTAGATCTCACGCGGCGCGCGATGGATTTCACCGCTGTTGAAAAACGCGCCCTGGGTGTTATCCAGGCATTTATGCAGCACCCGGAGCTGGTTCTGCTGGATGCGCCGGCGGTTGGATTGGATCTCGAACGGCAAACCCAACTGTACCGGCTGATTGCCGAGACCCGCGCAGCCGGTGCAACCGTTTTAATCGGATCACAAAGCTTAACGGAAATGGAAAGAATCAGCGACCGGGTGGCGGTGCTCTATCAAGGCAGCCTGGTTGCGGTTGAGCGCGGCGTCACATTGCGCGCCCGCGCTTTGCGTAAAATCGAAATGCGGTTCGCTGAACCCATTCATTCTGACGCATTTGCCGGTTTATCGAATGTCAAAGACCTGGTGCTGGAGGACAATAAACTCCGCTGCACGCTGCAGGGTGAGCCGGATGCGCTTTTCAAGATTGCCAGCCAGTTCCGACTGTTAGACGTGATCAGCCAGCAGCCAAGCCTGGATGAAGTGTTCCATAAGTATTACGGGGTTGGCGCGAATAATTAAATAGGGGTGGTGTAGGTAATAAAGATTGTCATGCTGCCCGCTGGGCACGTTGCGCGTGAATGGAGTGAAGCCCCTTGTGGCAGGTCGGGAGACCCTTCGCTTACGGGGTGACATAATTTGTCATGCCCCCTGAAGATCCTTTGTTGGGTTGCCCGCAGGGCACTCTGCGAGTGTGGGACATCACAATTATTTTTGTTAGAGCGGATCTTGTGGTCCCGAAACCCAACATTCGGTGGGATAAATATAGGTTGGGTTTCGCTCACAAGAATGGGAAATGGTTAAGCTAAATGAAATCGCTCAACCCAATCTACTGACTAACGAAAGACCAAACCGCGCGGTTTGGCTCGTTTATTAAACGCGCTTGTGCTGTATAATCTTTTTAACAGCCAAACCAAAGAGGGAGGCATTGACAATGAACCTACTCATGGACCCCAATGTGGCCTATGTCCTGCTCGTCCTGGGTATAGTTTTGGGCGTCCTGGCGTTGTTCGCTCCAGGAACCGGATTCCTGGAAATCGGGGCGCTTTTTGCCCTGGTATTAGCCGGGATCAGCGCGATTAATATGGAAATTAACCCCTGGGCGCTGATCGTCCTCGTTCTGGGGCTTGTCCCTTTAGTATTGGCGCTGCGAAAATGGCGCAGTTGGGTCTTCCTGGGAATCGCCATCGTTGCGTTTGTGGTTGGTTCGGTCTTTCTGTTCCGCAATGCAGCAGGTGGGCCGGCCGTGAATATCTGGCTGGCCATTTTCGTCTCGCTGCTGGCGGCTGGCACACTGTGGATCATTGGTCGCAAGGGGCTGGAGGCTATCGCCCGTCGCCCCGATTTTGACCTCGAACAGTTGAAAGGGACCATTGGAGAGGCGCAGACCAATATTTTCCGTGAAGGAAGCGTGCATATTAGCGGCGAAGATTGGTCTGCCTGGAGTCATGAACTGATCCCAGCCGGCAGTAAGGTGCGGGTGGTAAGACGTCAGGGATTGGTCCTTGAAGTCGAAGGGATCGAAGAAGAAAAGTAATAACCGGCTCGTTGACGCCGGATAAAAAGTAAACTACAGGAGGTCTGGCAATGGATTTTCAAATTGTATATTGTTTGATTGGTGTAATCGTTTTGATCGTCCTGGTCTTTCTGGCCTCGGCGCTCAAAATTGTAGCAGAATACCAACGTTTGGTGGTTTTCCGCCTGGGGCGCTGTATCGGCGAGAAAGGTCCCGGGTTGGTCATCCTCATCCCGTTCATTGACCGGGCAGTTCGGGTGGATTTGCGCGAACAGGTACGCGAGATTCCAGTGCAGACGTCCATCACAGCCGATAACGCCCCAATCTCCATCGATTTCCTGTGGTACTACAAGGTTTTCGATCCGGTACAAAGCGTCCTGGCAGTTGGCAGCTTTGAACTGGCGGCTCAGGGTATCGCCACCACCACCCTGCGTTCGGTGATCGGCGGAATCATGCTGGATGGTGTCCTTTCGGAACGCGAGAAAATCAACCAAGCGCTGCGGGCCAGGCTGGACGAGGTGACCGAACGCTGGGGTGTCAAGGTAACCAACGTTGAAATCCGCGAGATCATCCCGCCGCGCGAGGTACAGGAATCGATGAACCGCCAACTGACTGCGGAACGCACGCGCCGCGCTGTGGTGACTGAATCCACCGGTACCCGTGAAGCAGCGATCAATGTGGCCGAAGGCGATCGGCAGGCAGCCATCCTGAAAGCCGAAGGTATGAAGCAAGCGGCTATTCTGGCAGCGCAAGGTGAACGCGAAGCTCAACTGCTGCGCGCTGAAGGTTACGCATTGGCGCTGGAGAAGATCTTTGGCGTCGCCCAAACCGTCGATTCCAAAACCATTACCCTGCAATACTTTGAAACCCTCAAGAACATGGCGCAGGGTGCATCCACCAAGTACATCTTCCCGATGGAGTTCACCAGCATGCTGAGTGACTTCGTCAAATCACGCGAAAAGTAGCCAGTGATTTCATAAGAAAATCTCGCCGCCGGGTTGATCTCCTGGCGGCGAGATCCATCGCAGCCCGGCCGGGGGTATGCATTGACGAGTGAATTTGACATCGTAGAAGCCAGTTTGCGCGACCTGGGGGAACTGCGCAGGCTTGAGCGAGAATGCTTTGAGCTGGATGCCTGGCCGTTAATTGATCTGGTCGCCGTGCTCACATTCCCCGGCATCATACGATTGAAGGCAGTGGTCAATGGAAAAATGGCTGGGTTCGTTGCCAGCGATTTGCGGCGAGGGGAAGACTTGGCCTGGATCGTCACCATCGGCGTTTTACCCACGTTCCGCCGCCGGGGAATCGCGCGCGAACTCATGTACGCCTGCGAGGCCCGGCTGACTGCCAAACGGATCCGCTTAAGTGTGCGGCGTAACAATCTGCCAGCCATCAAGCTTTACCAGACTGAAGGTTACACCCAGGTGGATGTCTGGGGGAATTATTACGCCGACGGTGAGGATGCACTCATTCTGGAAAAAAAAGTTAACATTGGCTGAGAGTAAGTTGACATTCCCGGTGAGTCGGGCTATCATATTCATAAGGGAATTAGAGGCAGATTCATTATGCGAGAGTTAAAGACATATCCAGGAGCAAAGCTCTGACCGGGGGCACGCAAACTACACGCGTGCCTTTTTTTCTACCTATTTCTTGAAAGGAGACTGTGTCATGGATTACGGAATGATCGGCAAACGGGAAAAAGCCAGACGGTATGCTCAAGAACGCGAACGAATGCACTTTACAAGTTTCACAGTCACAATGGATGGGGAGAACAATCCGCATAATGTCAGTTACGACCATGGCAAGTGGTCCTGTGATTGTTCGTTTTTCTCGACGCGCGGCGTTTGCAGTCATACCATGGCACTAGAAATTCTCCTGGAAAATATGATTGCCGAGCCGGTAAGCTAATTTACTAAATTGAATCCTTAAACAAGGCCCAGACTGGTGCTGGGCCTTGCGGGTTAACGGGGTGACAACCACGTGTCATGTTGCCCACACTCGCAGAGCACCCTTCGGGTGGAGCACTCTGGGAGTGAACGGAGGGAAGCATCCTGGTGTCAACCGGGAGACCCTTCGCTGCGCTCAGGGTGACAACGTCACTCTCATTGGCAATGTATCCTGCGGGCAGCGTGATAGATCCGCCTGCAACTGGTATTGGCGGATTCCGTATATATCACGTCATTATCCTATAATAATCTGGCTGAATTTTCCCAGAGGAGAGTATTCCATGAAACCAAATATGCCCATCACACTCTGGCAGCGCTGGGTATGGGCCAATGCCCTGGGAGAAATGATCGGGCTGGGTTTTACATTTTTAGTCGCGGCTATCGGATTCGCAAAGTTGGAAAGTTTGGCTGGGTTGGCCGGGATCCTGCTCGCGTTTGCCTTTGCGGTCGTGAGCGGCATCTTCGAGGCTACTTTGGTAGGTTGGGCGCAGTGGTGGGCTATGCGGCTCTGGTTCCCTGGAATCCAACGGTGGGCATGGTGGCGCGCGACGGTCATCGGCGCCTTACTTGCCTATATTCTGGGCTATCTGCCGTCAACCATCATGAGCTTGCAGGCTGAGACAACCCAATCCACCGTCACAGAGCCATCGCAGGGTATTGTGCTATTACTGGCAGCCGGGATGGGGCTGGTTGGCGGGGCGCTCCTTTCGTTTGCGCAATGGCTGGTCTTACGCAAACACGCTTGTGGAGCCGGTTTATGGCTCCCGGCCAATATGTTGGCCTGGATGCTTGGAATGCCGGTGATCTTTTGGGCTATCGATCAAGCCCAAAAATTGAATTCGATCAACCAGGTTGTGCCATTTATGGCTGTTACACTGTTGGTCGTCGGAGCGGTAGTTGGCGCTGTGCACGGATTGGCTCTGGTGCGGCTGGCATTGAAAAATCAAGCGAAAGGGATGGAAAGCTTTGTATGAAGATCAATAACCTGGGCGGGGTCATTTTCGACCTGGATGGAACGCTTTACCTGGGGGACGCGGCGCTGCCGGGGGCGTGCCAGGTGTGCAGTGAGCTGCGCCGGCAAGGTAAGCGGCTTATTTTTGTCAGCAACAAACCCCTGGCAGGACGTGAGGCGTACGCAGCCAAGCTGACCCGGCTGGGCATCCCGGCCACGCCGGATGAAGTGATCACATCTGCGCATGTGCTCAGCCTGCACTTGAAACAAACCGCCCCTGAGTTGCGCTTGTACGTGATTGGCGAGGAAAACACGCGGGCTGAACTACGCAGCCACGGCTTAATCGTGCTGGATGAGCGGTTAGACCAGGATCCACGTGAGGTGATCGACCCGCGGGGGATTGACGCCGTGGTGGTCGCTTTTGACCGGACGCTGGACTACCGCAAGCTGAACACTGCCTATCAGGCATTGATGCAGGGCGCGCATTTTTACGCCACCAATGCGGATAAGACCTGTCCGATGCCCGGCGGGGCGATACCGGACGCCGGGGCGACAATCCAGGCGCTGGAAACGATCACCGGGCGCAAAGTCGAATTGATTGCCGGGAAACCCTCCGGCTTGATCTTAAAGCACGCCTGCGAAACCCTTGGATTGCCCCCGGATCGCTGCATGATGGTCGGCGATCGCATCGAGACGGACATCTACATGGGGATTGAGGCCGGCATGCACACTGCATTGGTGCTGACCGGCGTCACCCGACGGGAGCAAATCGAGGGATCGAGCGGCAGGCCAGAATTTATCCTGGAAATGCTCTCTGATCTGTTGAATGTCGTTTAACCGCTAACCGCTTCGACTTGCAGTTCATCGTAGTCGGGGATGCGGCTTTCAACTTCACGCAAGGTCGGCACGGCGTAAGCCAGGACGGCGATTAAAGCAGCCATTGCGCCTGCCAAAACAAACATCAAACCCATGCCGGCACCCGGGCCGGTGCCTACCAGCCCGCCGAAAATGAAACTGAGCGGCTCCACCTGGCTGCATGGCCGGTTCGAATACCTGATCCGCCAGGGGACCCGCTATGGCACTGGACAGGGGCAGGACAAACCAGGCGATTAACCGGCAAATGGCGAACACCCGGCCTTGCAAATCCGGCGGGACTTTGGATTGCCAAATGGCCTGGTTGGAGCCGTTGACAACTGGTGCAAAGAAAACACCGATGAAACTGGCGGCAATCCAAATTGCGGTGGTTTGCGCCATGCCAAATACCACTGCGCCAAACGAGAAAGAACCAAGTGAAAAATATGGAAGCGGCGTGATGTTCGGTGCGAATATGGTTACAATAGAATTTCCCCGGAATGATTTTCCGGATGTTCGTTGAAAATTGGAGGGAGCAATGGTCGATCTTGCCATCATGGTCGAAGGCCAAAATGGTTTGAACTGGACGCGCTGGCAGCGGTTGGTTAAGCAGGTGGAGGAACTGGGTTTTTACGGGCTTTTTCGTTCGGATCATTTCACCAATAGCCGACCGCCAGACCTCGATTCATTAGAGCTGTGGACCTCGCTCACCTGGCTGGCGGGCAACACCCGGCGCATCCGGTTTGGCCCGCTGGTAACGCCAGTCTCCTTCCGGCATCCAGCGTTGACCGCGCGCATGGCCGCCGCGGTTGACGACCTGTCGGGGGGACGCCTGACGCTTGGTCTCGGGGCGGGTTGGCAGGAACGCGAGCATCAACTATACGGATTTGACCTGCTGCCGCCTGCAGAACGCTTCGATCGCTTCGAAGAGGGGATACAGATTGTCCAGCAGCTACTGAACCAGAATGAACCAGTTAGCTTTGTCGGAAAATATTTCGAACTGCAAAAAGCCGCCCTATTACCCCGACCGCAGCGCCCGGGCGGGCCGCCGATCTTGATTGGGGGTAATGGCAAAGGTCGCACATTGAGACTGGCAGCCAGATACGCGGACGAATGGAATGCCATTTACCTGAAACCCGAGGAATACCGAAGATTAAACGGCCGTTTGGACGAATTCATCCTGGTTGAGGGTCGAGAACCGAACATGGTCAGACGTTCCATGATGACCGGGCTGGTTTTCGGCGCGGATCAGGCTGCTTTTGACCGGCGCGTCGCCGGTGAAGGAAATTCATCGGTGGAAGAGCTCAAGGAGCGTGGGATGATCGTCGGTACGCCGTCAGCGGTTATCGACCAGATCGGCGCACTGGCAGATGCCGGCGTCCAAGGCCTGATGCTTCAATGGCTCGACCTGGATGACCTGGCTGGCTTGGAAGCGCTGGCGAAAACCGTAATGGGAAAAGTGTAACGCTGCCGGTTAGCGCTTATTCAGACTCATCAGGATCAAATCGATGATCAAGATGCCAGCAGCGATCAACCCGGCATCTACCAGGGTAGCGGCTGTGTCGAACATCCCGGCATCGACGTATTCTTTGACCTGCAAAACAATAAAAGCGATCACAACCACTTTGATGAAACGCAGCAACAGATGCCCAAAATTGGATGGAATATCGAGTTTGAAGGATTTTTCTACCGTATTCATAAGCTTTCCACCTATTTTTCAACGATGGCAGCGCTGGGTGGTTCTTCCAAAAATTGCGCTGAACTGAGTACAAACTGGTCAAATCCCACCCCTTCGGCGCCGGCCTGCAATCGGACGGTTATCTCCCCGGCGGTATTGAAAGAGATTAACGATTGAGTCGATCCCATTTCGCCATCACAGGATACCCAGGTCCAACCCTCAGTGGTTGGTCCCTGCGCAGTTAAATAACTGGCTGAACCAGGCTGGTAGGCCGCGTTACCGGCCCCATCCTGCGCACCGGAAACCTGGATCCACACAACATTTGCCTGCGATTTACCCTTTGGCGCTCCTACTTTTAAGTGCACCCAGCAGCGGTAGGGTGTATCACTCAGTACAGGAACGCTAAAAAGGACATGTGGATCGTTTTCCGGGGGTGGGTCGAGTTCATCCCCGTTGTTGGGCAAGCTGACCATCTTTCCACCCGCAGCGGCAGTTTCCGCGACAAAATCGAGTTCCGTCAACGCATTCTCGCCAAGATCCGCCATGTACACCACGATTTCGGCTTTACCACCGGTGGAGCTGCTTTGGGCCGGCATGGACGCTGCCGGCGTAGCGGGTTTGGTTTTTCCGTACACATCCTCACTGTTCGCGTATGCGCTCGCCTCTAATTTGAGCGCTTCTGCCCGCACTTCGGCCATAGCTTCAGAACCAAGCTGGATGTAGTCCGTTAACTCCAGGGTCTCCTGTGTCTGGTCGTCTCCGGTCCAGGATACCCGGATGTTGCCGATACCCATTGCGTAATATTTGAGCTGATGCGCATCCGGCTCGAGCAAACTGGTTTCATCGATGACCAGAATGTCCTCGTAACAGTCGAAGGGGACGCAAACCGGCTGTCCGTCTTGTGAGACCTGGCCGCGGTCGGTATATTCCACTGCCGGACCCCAGCCCTGCGAATAGCTTTCCGATCCAACCTGTGGGTCGCCTTGCATGAAAATGCCAGCCTGGGCTTCTTCAATTCCATGTATCCAGACCGGGTTGTCGATTATTTTCCCGTTTTCGTATTCCTCCGGGTACTGACCTAGGCTCCAAACGGTGCCGTCGTCCGCCTGGGCAAAAAAGACCAGCTCAGCTTCTACCAACCGGCCATCGCTAAAATCTCTTTCCCAGGCGACCACGTTATTGATCCCGTCGATCTCTTTTACCAGGTCGGTCACGGTGAAAATCACCTGATGGGGGACTTGCTCCCCCTGGCTGCTGGTAAATCCTTCGAAGGTTAATTGAGTGCCGGGGATCAATGGAAACCATTCATTGTCAATTTGCGTGGGTTGACTGAATTGGGTTGCATCGAACGACTCGTATTGATCCATTGCAGCCTTTGGGGTGCAGGCTGCAGCCAGGGTCAGCAGTACGATGGCTGCAATTTTTAGGCCGCGCAGATTCTGCATGCACTACTCCTTCAATGATCTGGTGGTGGACGGGATAACCTTTTCATGGTCTTAGCGTACTCCTTCGCTTACCGCGCCTTATGCTGCCTGCGAAGGCTCCAGCGCCGTCCTTTCTTTTTTGGACTTGCCAAACAACAGGTAAAGCGTTGGCACGACGAGTAAATTGAGCAGGGTCGAGGTCACCAGACCGCCAAGAATGACGATGGCCATCGGGTGTTCAATTTCGTGACCGGGGATATCGCCGGCGATGGCTAATGGCACCAACGCCAATCCAGTCGTCAGTGCGGTCATCATGATGGGCGCAATGCGCTCGCGCGCTCCTTGCAGGACGAGGCCCACACCAAATGGCACGCCTTCTTCGGTCTCCAGGTGTTGGAAATGGCTGATCATCATAATGCCGTTGCGGGTAGCGATTCCAAGAATGGTAAGCAATCCTACCAGCGAACCCAGGCTCAGTAATCCGGTGCTGAGCTTGGCTGCCAGCACCCCGCCGACCAGCGCCCAGGGCAGGGTGAAGAAAGTCAACGTTGCCAGGCGCCAGTTCCCATACGAGGTGTACAACAGGAAGAAGATGGCAAGGACAGCCACTGCCGCAGCCAGTAAAATATTGCGCTGGGCGGCCTGGCGCTCGGCGTATTCCCCCAGAATTTCAGCATGGTACTCCAGCGGGAAACCGACTCCACCGATGGCGGCTTCAACGTCCTTGGCAACCGACCCCAGGTCGCGTCCACGGACATTGGCAGATACATCGATTTTGCGCGATTGTCCTTCGCGTTCAATGACATTAGGCGCAGGGACAACACTAATATCTGCCACATCCTGCAAACGGACATGACCGCCATCCGGCGTGTCGATTAGCAACTCGCGCACGCTGGTCAGGCTGCTGCGGGTCTTGGGTGTGCTGTACACATTGACGTCGTAGGTCTTGCCGTCCCGGAAGATATCACCCACTTCTTCGCCTGCCAGCAGGGTGGCTGCGGCCCGGCGCACATCGCCCGGTTTGACGCCGTAGCGCTGCGCGGCTTCCAGGTCAACTTTGACTTCCACCTGCGGGATGTCAACATGCAATTCGACCTTTAGATCCGCGATTCCTTCGATTCCTTCCATCGCGGCACGAACTGCGTCGGCCTGTGAACGCAGGATCTCCAGTTCCGGGCCGTATATGCGCACCACCACCGTGTCGCTTGATCCGGTCAGCACTTCACGGATGCGCTCCTTTAGGTAAGTTTGCACATCGCGTACCAGACCGGGGTAACCATCCACCGTTGCCTGAATCTTGGCCACTGTTTCCTCGTAATCCACCGATGGGTCGATGCTGATCCAATTTTCGGTGAAGTAGATGCCGACCACTTCGTCTGCCAGCATGGCCTGCCCAATGTGGGCGCCAAAATTACGCACTCCGGGGATGGAACGCAGTTCTTTACTGGCCTGGGTTGTGATGCGCACCGCTTCCGGGTGTGAGGTACCCGGTTTGGCCAGCCAGTGCATTAAAAAGTCGGTTTCTTTGAAGGAAGGCAGCAGCTCCTGCCCAAGGGTGGGGACTACGAGCGCGCCGGCCAAAATAATCACAACCACAATCGAGTATGCAAATCCTGGTTTGTGCACGATGCGGGTCAGGACGTTGTTATAAACCTTATGCAGCCAGGGGATTATGGGGGACTGCTTGCCTTCGATGGACGCATTGGAGAGCAGAAGCAGCACCATAGCCGGGGTTACGGTCAGGGCAATCAGCGGCGAAACCAACCCGGCGACCACATAGGCGCTGGCGAGCGGCTTAAAGAAAGCGCCGGATAGTCCTTGGAGGAAAAATACTGGCAGGAGCGCAGAAATTTCGATCAAGGATGCGTAAATAATCGCGCCGCGCACCTCAACCGATGCGTCCAGGACGATGCGGGCTGTGGACAAAGTGGAACCTTCTTTGCGCAGCAGCCGCAGCCGCCGCACAATATTCTCCACGTCCACAATTGCATCGTCCACCACCGCCCCAATTGCAATGGCCAATCCCGCCAGGGTCATGACGTTGATGGTCACGCCGCGCAGGTTCAACACCAGCAACGAAGCCATCAAGGACAACGGGATGATGGTGGCGCTGATGAGCGCCACGCGCCACTCGTAAAGGAAGAAAAACAGCACGATGATCACCAAAACGGCGCCAATGAGCAGTGACTCGGTCAAATTGTCGATAGACATTTCGATAAAAGTGGCCGGGCGGAAAATGGTGGTGTCAATTTCGATGCCGGTCAGGCCAGGTTTCATGCTCTCCAGGGCTGCCTCGACCCCGCGGGTGACATCCAGCGTATTTGCCCACGGCAGTTTTTCAACAATCAACATCAAGCCAGGACCGTCATTGATTACCGCGTCTCCGACCAATGGCCAGGTATCTTCGACGACGAGCGACACGTCACTTAAGGTGAGCGGTTCGCCGTTGGCTTTCTTCTTATCATTGATCGGCACTTGCGCCAGGTCCTCAGGCGAAATAATCGGCAGGACAATTTGCAGGCCCAGCCGTTGGTTGGGGGTGTCGATGAAACCGCCGGTGCCAATGATCCCAGCTGAGGAGAATTGCAGCAGCCCGGCATCTACCGATGCAGCCGTAACCTCCATCACTTCGTCAAGGGTTACCCCGTAATCCCGCATCAACTCCGGGTCGACTTGAACCTGAGTCATCTTGATGCGCTCACCCCAGATCGGCACATTGGCCACGCCGGGCACATCCAACAGGCGGGCGCGAATTTTCCAATACGCCAGCATCGACAGGTCGAGCATGGATACCTCATTGGATGTCAAGCCGATTTTCATCACCCGGCTGGTCGAGGAAAGCGGTTGAATCATGATCGGCGGGGCTGCCCAGGTGGGCAGTGAGTTCACCACGGTGTTGAGGCGTTCCTGCACTAACTGCCGGGCGTGAATCAGATCCGTGCCGGGCTTGAAGATCAACACAATCGAGGACAGGTCGGGCACGGATTTCGAGCGCATAACATCCAATCCGTCGATCCCATTCAATGCCTGTTCAATGGGCACAGTGACCAGTTCCTCAACCGCCTCCGTCGAAAGGCCAATCGATATAGTCTGAATTTCAACCTTGGGCGGGGCGAATTCCGGGAACACGTCGACCGAGGTGTTGGTAAGCCTGGCTATCCCGTAAACAACCAGCATCACAGCCAGATACACAACTACATAGCGGAACCGAAGGCTAGTGGCAACAATCCAGCGCATTGGATACCTCCATTACCGATTATTTTCCGCCGCCAACTCCAGACTCGGCGCCGAATAATTCAGAAGCACCCACGGTTACAACCAGGGTGTCTGCCGCAGGTCCTTCTGCCAGGACTGCAAAATCGCCTTCGATGTAATCAATTACGATCGGCACCCGAACGAAGACGAGGGGTTCGGGATTGGTGTAAACCCAGGTTTCACCGTGTAGACCGTAGATAACAGCGGCGTAGGGCACTACCCGGGACTGAGAACCACTGCCGGTGAGGGATAGCGCTACCCGCACCCGCTGACCGGCCACCAAAGTTCTGTTCCCGCTGGCTTTTATTGCATAGTACAGTGCTCCTTCGCCCGCAACTTCACCTAAGTCATCATCATCCGGCCCGTCGATCTCTTCTGCTTCTAGGCCGTCCTCGTCTTCGCCATCGTTATCATCATCTTCAATGTCCAATGGCAGCACGTGGACTGCCTGGGAACGGTCAACCTTGTTCAGGTCACTTTCATTCAAACGCACCCGCACATAAACCACGCCTGAACCGGTTGCGCCTGACACCGGGATGACGCCGTTATCCTTGCTTCCAAGAACCAAGCTATCGCCTAGAACCTCGCCGCCGACCAACCGCTGTCGGATGACTAACTCTTGAAGAACTCCGGTGGTTTGTATACCCAGACGATCGGAGGCCTTTTGAGATAATTCGATGCGTTTGAAATCCGAGCCTGCGATCTCTTTGATCGTGACAGCGGATTCTTTCTCACTTACGGAGGCGTCACCGGCGCAAGCAGTCAGCAGGAATGTTGCTCCAAGCAGTAAAAGGACGATCCATCCATATTTTTTGTTCATCGCAATCCTTCCATTCTATAAATGGCGAATAAATAACCGGTCAAGAACCGCCCAGGTCGATGTTCTTGCGACGCAGGCGATAGACGAAGAAAATTGCGAGCCCAAGCAGAACCGGGCCGCCGATGGCATACGGAAGTACTCCCAGCGGATTAAGCCGGGTGAAGGGGGTCACTGTCAGGTGAATGCCTGAACTGGCAACCGGGTGGCTGGTAGTCTCGGTGCTGGTGGGCGCATCGATGAGAACCATGTACACCATGTAGTCGCCATCCAGGATGGTGTTGATAATCCAGCTTAGGCTGGCAGACTCGCCTGGCGCCAGACCTTCCAGATATTGCGTCCGCTGGGGTGACCAATCCTCCGGATCGACAATGTCCCCTTTGGCGTCCAGGTTGATCAAGTTCATTGCCACGATCAAAGGAGCGGAGGCGGTAGAGCCGATGTTGGTGATAACCGTGTTGTACTCAACTTTGTCACCAGTCTTGACCACGACGTAGTCTTTATCGATGGTTATCTGCAGTCCGCTTTCGGTCTTTAGCGCGTCTCGAGCCAACACCGGGACTGCTGTCGGAAACGCCAGCAGCAGCACAAGCCCGACTACAGCGGTACCACGCTTCAGCATTTTGCCGATTTTGCTCTCTCGCCCGCCTTCCAATCGCAAGCCAGGTGCGGCAAAAAGGAATAAAAGGCCGAGCACGATGAGCATAAAAGCGGTTGGCGCGATCAGCCAGGTCCAAAATTCAGCCAGTGTGCGGTAATTCACCAGGTGTTTGGAAAGGAAGTGATTGACCGCTGCCACTGGATTCACCCATTGCAGGAATTGGCCGGTGGCACCGGTTTGAGCCCGTCCAGGCAGCTGCGCCGGAACTAAAAACAGAATATAGATTCCCAGGCTGACGAAATAGCTGGTTTTATTCGAGTTCGAGAAAAAGCTGACCAACATTCCAAGACCGGTATAAGCGGTTGCCAAAATCGTTCCGGTAATTCCGCCCCAGAGTATCGCCGGACCTAAAATTTCGTCCCCCTGCGCGACCACATTCAAGTAGGGGATCACGATCAGGAAGGCAATAGGCCAGGGTGAGATGCCTGACAGGAACTTGCCGGTGATGATTTGCCGCCGACTGGCGGGAGTTAGTAGCAAAGCTTCAAAAGTGGCGCGCTCCCGTTCACCGCTCAGGCTGTCGGCGCCGATGATCAGGGCTATGAAAAGACTGACCGCCATGGCATTTTTGAGCGTCTCATAGGCCATTTCCTTGGGCGGGATCAGGCTTAACTCACTATTCGATGATAGAACGTACACCATGATCCCCAGCAGGACGCTGTAGATCAGAATCAAGGTAAGCGCTTTCCCTCCGACCCAGAGATCGGTTAATTCACGGGTGAAAATCAACCACCAGGCAGGGAGTGACCGGCCTTCGGAACGGCTGATTTCATCCATGCGTGCTGTTCGGCTGCTCATTTGATCGCCTCCTCGGTGAGTTGTAGGAACACATCCTGGAGCCGGCTGCCCTCAGCCTCAAAGCTCATGACTGGAATTCCAGCCTGGATCAGGGCTCCCAACAGCCTGTTATTGATGGAATAATCCTCCGGGTTAGATCCATTGTTCGAATAGGTCAACTCGACCCTCAGCCAGCCCGACATTTCGCCGAGTAGCGAGACCCGCAGCACTGCCGACAGCTTTGTCAATTCTTCCTGAGCAGGAGCAAGATCCGTAACCGGTATCTGGATACGGTAAACATTACGCTGGCCCTTCCCAAGGATCTGGTTGACTGGCCCCTGAGTGACCACCTGGCCTGAACTCAAGATAACGACATCGTCGCAAATCCCTTCGATTTCAGAAAGCGAATGGCTGCATAAAATTACGCCGGTGCCGTACTCGCGCGCGATATGCTGGATGAGCGCCAATAGTTCTTGCTGCCCGCGCGGGTCAAGGCCCAAGGTTGGTTCATCGAGAAAAACCACCAGCGGCTTGTTAACCAACGCCCGGGCGATGCCGACGCGCTGGCGCATGCCGTGGGAGTATGAGCCGATCAAAGACTTACCCCGCGCCTCCAGCCCGACCTCGCTTAACAGCCTCCGGGCGTTATCCTTTGCAGCCCCTGTCGGCAACCCGTACAACTGACCGTAATAGGTCAGGTACTCAAAACCGGTAATTTGGCGCGGGAAGCCTAGGCTTTCCGGCAGGACGCCGATTTTTCGCCGGATTTTTTCCGGGTGTTTGTGATTGATTCCATCCACCGAGAAATTTCCCGAGTCAGGCTGCATGATGGTGGTCAAAATGCGAATGGAAGTCGTCTTGCCGGCCCCATTCGGGCCTAAAAAACCCAAAACTCGCCCGCCCTGCAGGGAAAAAGACAGACCGCGCAGTGCTGCTCGCTGCCCATAGGATTTGCGCAGCTCCTCAGCGATGAGGATGGGTTGATTCTGATCATCCATAGAACCTCCGTGAAGATTTGGCCAGAGTAGACTTGCGTTCCAGGTTAATCCGATGAGGTTGCTTGCATTTCACCTGCTACAGGTGCAGGCGTTGTTAAAAGTTCCAGGTCACGTTCGGAGTACGCACCAAAGCGGTAGTAAAGAGTGGGAAGAACAAACAGGTTGAAGAACGTCGAAGTGACCAATCCTGCCAAAATGACGATTGCCATCGGTTGGACGATCTCAGTACCCGGGACATAGCCGAAAATGATAAATGGCAGCAAGGCAGCAGCGAATGTGATGGCTGACATGAAAGCCGGCGCAAACCGGTCAACCGCTCCTTCGACGATCAAATCCATGCCGAATACTCGACCTTCCTCGTGTTGGAGGCGGCGGTAACGTTCTGCATACAGGATGCTGCTGCGCAAGACAGTGGCAAAAAGTGCCAGGAAACCAATCGCAGCTCCTAAGGTGAGGACGCCCATCCCCAGGAAAAAGGCCGCGATCACCCCGCCGGCAGCTCCAGCCGGCATCACCAGGAAGGTGATGACTGCCAGGCGCCAATTGCGGAAAGAAGCTTGTAGCACCAGAATGATCCCAAGGATTGCCATCAATCCCGCTATCAGTATCCGCTGTTCGGCAGTCTGCCGCTCGGCGAACTCACCCAGGAACTCGGCATGATATTCCAGCGGGAACTGAACGCTCAACAGCGCATTTTTAACGTCATTCGAGATCGTATTGATATCCCTGCCCACCATATTGAAGCTGATATCCAGGTAAGGTGAAACGCCCTCCCGGCGAATAACGCTCGCGGTGGGAGTGATCACCACGCTGGCGACATCCGCCAGACGAACATGCCCGCCGCCCGGTAGGTCGATCAGCAGTCCGCCAATGTCATTTATGTCCTGGCGGACGCTTGGTGTGCTCCAGACCACAACATCGAATACCTTTTGATCTTCAAACAGGCTGCCTACCTGCAATCCAGAGATTAATGTAGCAACCGACCGCCTTACATCTCCTGGTTTTATGCCATAACGTTGAGCGGCATCCAGGTCAACCTCAACCCTCAAAGTCGGTTCTGCGATGGGCAGGTCAACACTTAAATCAACGACTCCGTTGATTTTTGACAGCGCCAGTTGAATTTCATCTGCTTTGGTACTTAGCACATCCTGATTTTCGCCAAACACCCGCACTACGCTGGCCTGGCTGGATCTGGAAAGAGACTGGCGCAGGACTTCCTGCAGGTAACTGTGGACTTCCTGCGACAACCCCGGATAGCCGCTGACCGTCTCGCGGATCGAGGCGACAGTTCCTTCGTAATCAGCTGCTGGATCGATACTGACCCATATATTGGCGGAATTAATGCCAACGACCTGGTCGCCGAATACTGCGCGGCCGACATGGGCCCCAACCTTGCGCACCCCGGGGAGGGTGGCCAACTCCTGGCTGATCCGCGCAATGATCCGGTCCATTTCGAGCCGGGAGGTTCCTGGCGCCCCATTCCATTCGATCATGAAATAAGGCTCTTTGAAGGATGGCAGCAACTGTTCAATCCGCAGGAATGGGATCAAAGCGATGCCCACAACCAGCATGATCGCGGCAGCGATATATACAACCTTTGGCGTTTGAACCGCCCGGGCAATCATTTTTTGATATCCAAGCGCCGCCCTGGCGATGATGGGGGATTCCAGCTTTTTTAACGGCGCTTTCGAAAAAAGCATGAGTGACAGCGCCGGCGTTACGGTCAAAGCAACGACCATGGATGCCAGCACCGCCAGCAGGAAGGAAACCGCGAATGGCTGGAAGAATGCGCCGGTGACTCCCTCGACGAAGAAAATTGGCAGAATGGCCAGCCCGATGATGATGGTGGCGAAAATTAACGTTCCGCGAATTTCATGGGAGGCTGTAAGGATAATGTCAGCAGCGGAAAGGGTTTTGCCTGCTTCGCGAGACTTGTGCAAGGCGCGCGAAATTCTATCCACATCTACGATGGCATCATCAACAATGATCCCGATTGCAACTGCCAGCCCGGAGAGGACCATCGCATTAAGGGTCGAACCGCGCGCGTAAAAGATAAGTAAAGCTGCAAGAATGGATAACGGTATCGTGATAAAGCTGACCAGTGCGACCCGCCACTCAAACAGCAGCGCTCCCAGTACCAACACAATCAGGAACACGGCAATCAGCAAAGATTTGGAGAGGTTGCCGACTGCCAATTCGATGAAGGAGGCAGGCCTGAAGATGCTGGTATCGATTTCGATACCGCCAAGGCCGGGTTTTAATGCCGCAAGCGCATCTTCAACGCCGCGGGTAACTTCCAGAGCGTTGGTTCCAGGGAATTTTTCTACCACCAACATCAGGTTAGGACTGTCGTTCAGAATCGCATCCCCGATGAGCGGTTGATGGTCCTCGACGACACTGGTTACCTGCCCGAGACGCAAATAACTCGCACCTTCGACGGGCACTTGAGCCAGGTCGTCTGCCGAAGTGATGGGAAGTACGTGCCAGATTCCTAATCGCTGATTGGGCGTATCGATAAACCCGCCGGTGCCAGGGGTGGACGCCTCCAGGAAGCTTAGCGAGGAGACCCACAGTGCATTCCCGGTCGTTTCCAGGATTTGCTCGAGGGAAATGCCGTTTGCCCGCAGTCTTTCCGGGTCGACTTGAACCTGCAATTGACGTTCTCGCTGTCCCCAAATGGCGACATTTGCCACGCCGGGCACGCCCATTAAACGCGGTCCAATCGTCCAGCGTGCAAGCACGGACATCTCGATGAGCGACAGCTCTTGCGAGGAAAGCCCGACAATCATGAAGCGACTGGTGGAGGAAAGCGGTTGGATCATTACAGGCGGCCTGGAGACGTTGGGAATCGCTACTGCAGCCTGTGAAAGCCGTTCAGAAACCATTTGCCGGGCTTTGAAGAGGTCGGTGCCGGGCTCAAAAAACAGCAGGATAGAAGACAGCCCGGGAACCGATTCAGAACGGATGACGTCCAGCCAGGCAACGCCGTTAAGCAGGTCTTGTTCCATTGGAACAGTAATCAACTGCTCAACCTCTTTGGCTGACAGCCCAAGGGCCTCGGTTTGGATTTCAACAAAAGGCGGTTCAAATTCTGGGAGAACATCCACCGACATATCCTGAATCTGTGTGAATCCGACGACCAACAGGACCGCAGCAATGGATAAAACCAGAACATGAAATTTCAAACTGGTGTTGATAATTCCCCGTAACATAAGGTTTTCCTCCTTGGACAGATGGACTGACCCTGATGCTGTAACCGGTAAAATCTCAAATCATGGAGCAGGTGTTTCGATCATCCCTTTATGGGAATATTCCCCGTGGATCACTTTGATTAGATTCTCAAGGGTGTTAATGGACTGATCTTGCTTTTCGTAAACCTGAACCTTATTGTTCTCCAGACTGATGACCAAAAGCCGCAGTTTTTGATGTACTTCCAGTAAGGAAAGGAGGGAGCTGATTTTGGCCGGGCCTAAACTCGCATCCAATATGATGACATCTGGACGAAACCGGTCGATCTCTTCGCATAACTTGCCCTTATTTTGAAAACCGAATCGCGCCACCTCAAATGTACCTTGCTGCTGGAGAAGACTAGTAATGCCAGCGGCCAATATCGACTTGCTTTGGATTACCAGAACCCGCATTTCAGCCACTCCAAATCATCGATTAACGCTTTTCAATAATATTCGGTGTTCAGGCACGATTCTATGACCCGAACTAGTTCTTCAGCATGAGAAGAGGGACTATTTCCTCGGCTATTTGGCAAAAACGACTAGTGAGGCGACCAATGCGCTGAATTGAATTTTCAAAGGCAGTTTCTTCGAAAAACCGCGTTTGTGAAGCTCTTTTTTGATCTGACCGGGCACTAGTTCAAAAACCAGCTAAATAAATATATGTTTCAGGTTAATCGAACACCAACTGATTTATCAGGAAGAGAAAAGGTACAAGTTGGTAAATGAATTTTTCGGTGATATGGTTGTTGATTTTTTGCCGCAGCGCAAAACCGGCAGCCTCGTGACGGCTTTTTAATTTGAGCTTGTGGAGAATATTGTGAACGTGGTTTTTGACCGTATTTTCACTGATGACCAGTTGCTGGGCGATTTGATGGTTCGATGAACCTGCTCCCATATATTCGAGCACTTCCAACTCGCGGTGGGTCAGATCTTCAGAGTGGACTTCTTCGTGGTATTTTATTTTTCCAATGCGGTAAAACTCTTCCAGGACTCGGGTTGTCAGTTTCCGAGAAATCGCAGCTTCCCCTTGCAACAGCCCGCGTAAGGATGCCATCAACTTGGAGATGGAGGTGTTCTTCAACATATATCCCCGCGCGCCGCTGTGGAATGCTTCGAACAGCATTTCATCCGATTCGAGAATGGTCAAAATGACTACCGTTGTTTCTGGCAGCAGCGACATGATCTTGCGGGTTGCCTCGAACCCGGTGCTGTCTGGTAAAGCAATATCCATTAAAACCATATCGGGCTTTAGGACAAGCGCTTTATCAACCGCTTCGCTTGCCAACCCGGCTTCACCAACAACCTCAAAATCCGGTTGCTGCTTGAGTAGGCTGACCAAACCTTCCCGAAAGATGGTGTGGTCGTCAACGACCATCAATCTCACCCGGCCTGTTTTCATGGGGGCTCCAGAATTGCCATAACGATAAAGCCAATCGTTTAACGCTAAGAACAACCTGCCGGGTTTATTTTCCGGAGGATGAACAATCCTGCGATTGGCGTGAAAGACAAACAACGCCCATTAACCACCCTGTCAGGTCTGCTCGTCGAGGGGGATTCCGTCCTGGCAGGGAAGAAAGACCAAAATGGACGGTAATCGATGAATTATAAAAAATGCGTTTTAGATAATATGACTGAATCTATCAATAATATATTAGTGAATTATCCATTAGTTTACAAGTGGCAATTTGGCCAGCGTTCACCGGAGGGCTGATTCGAACAATCATGTCTATTTTTAATTACATATTATTGATCAATTTTATCAGAAATTAATGCATCCAAACCCTGAAACTTGTCGTAATATAATTATGATAAGTTTTATCCGATTTACAAAAAGGAGAAACTCGATGAAAGGTTTGAATCCACTCAAAGCCTTGCCAGTATTGGCCCTAATTCTGCTTATCTCGGTAATCGGCGCAGCAAGCCCGGTATTTGCTGCCGTGATCGACGGGGCAGATACGGGCGGCCGGCCGATTGAAGTCTTCATGACAGGTGCAGCGGAAAGACCTGGTCCGGGGGATCCCGATGGTACGGGCACAGCCTTCTTTACCTTCAATCCGGGGCAGGGAGAAATTTGCTTTGTTTTGACGGTTGAAAACATCGATTCCGCCACTGCTTCCCACATTCACCGGGCTCCGGCCGACGTTGCCGGTCCGGTCGTCGTTCCGCTGACCCCGCCAACGACCGGCTCATCCAGCGGATGTACTGCCGTGGATCCGGGCTTAATTATGCAGATTCTCCAATTCCCGGACCAATATTACGTAAATGTGCATAACCCTGCCTTCCCGGCTGGGGCAGTTCGAGCACAGTTGACCCGGTAACCCGTGTATCCAGCCGAGCTGGTTGGGAAATAAAGATGGATAAAGCCGCTGACATGGTTTGATTGTCAGCGGCTTTTTTCAATGGCGGAAGCTTTGTATGGCAGCTTTGTCAACAGGTCGCGGTTTATACCGATTGTTTTAAGATCAAGCCCCGCGCAAAGCCAGACGATTGCAACGTCCAGCTCAGAATAGACAAATTCCAGGATGAAGATGGCAGGCTGCCTGGTGCGGCTGGTATTTATTTGTCGTCACAGGCGTCAATAAAACTGGTCTTAACTAACAATTGGCGGGTAAAACTTGGGGTGAGCTTCGAGGACCAGCCAACGGCCGCCCACTTTTTGCATTACCTGGACGATGTAACCCTTTAAAACTCGCCCGCCATTAGGCGGTGTGATTTCAAGACCACCCTGCCAGATCGCGAATTCCGGCGTCAGCATACGAATGGTTCCGCGTTCCAGGCTGACTACCGCGCCAGACATGGTTTGATGAAGCAGCCGGTCGTAGGCCGTTTCAAGTTCGGTATGGCCATGCTGGATATCGCCGCTCACGCCCACCCGGACACCATCTTCGGTAAAGAATAATGCGGCGGCTTTCGCGTCACCTTTGTTCCAGGCTTCCGTGAAAGCTTCAATTTCTTTATAAATCGCCTCTGATTCATCCTGTGCCATTTTTACCTCGAATCAATAAATTACTAAACCAGTAAACATTATAAGTCAATTCACTGCATAATTGGATGAATCATAAGAATCCGCGCAGATTTGAATGTGCGGCTTGAACCCCGGTTCGATTATTCCAACGACGACAGGCTTCGTGTATTTGTCAGGATTCAACCCGTCTTGAGTTGAATTATCGCGCCTCCTTCCACATCCTTGCTTATCACCAGGAGTGAAGCGCGAGGGCATGGGAACCACGGTGGGAAAGTCATGATAACTGTCAGCGGAGAGGGTGGGATTCCAACCCACGGTTAGTATAAAAAACAAGATTACTTTAGCAAATTACACGCGTGACTTGATGGAAATCGCCGAATTTCTAGTGGTTCTAATCATCTGCAGATGATTTAACAAACATGTCTTACCCAAAACTTAAGGTTTCGGTGATTTTTGTGATCTAAGGCGAAAAATGACAAAACTTCAGGATGATGCTTTGGTTGCCCGTCCAATCAAACCAGGAGGGCTGCAAATGAAACAGGATGATTACCAGGATTCTTTGGTCCGTTCCTCCTGAAGGGCGACCTCAATTGCCTGGTCAAGTAGCATCGATCGTCCAGCTTCCCAGGCTGCCGCAAAAGTGGTTTCATCAAGTTGAGCACGCACTGCGGCCACAATCCGATCGTGATCGACGCGGTCGGTAGGTGTGATATTAAGGTCCCGAATAGAGTCTGCCGCTCCCAACAAACGCGCTGCAAGCACAGAATTCTGCGACACACCAGCCAGGCCAATCAAGCAAAAAGCATTTATGCCCTTGTTCCCCGAGTTCTGGGACAGGCTCTCTTCGAAGAAAGTCCTTGCCATAGGGTGATTGCCCTGACTCAGCGCAATAAAGCCTAAGTTGGTGATCGCACAGGTAATGCCCCCTTTGTTACCTAATTCCCGAAACAATCTCAGGCTCTCCTCGTATAGCTCTCGGGCTTGCTCATAATGGCCCTCATAACGCGCTATTTCCCCAAGATTATTTATCAGCCACGCCGTGCCTGATTGGTCACCTATCTCCCTGCGGATAACCAGGGATTGATTATAAAACGAGGACGCCTGCTCCAGATCGACTTGATCGAAAGCCAGATCCCCCAGCTCGTGAAAAGCCCAGGCGATGCCCCAGCCTTCTTCTAACTGCTGCCAGATTGTCAGGCTCTGTTCCTTTAACGAACGCGCGCCTGCAACATCACCGACAGCCCGGGCTATTTCGCCCAAGCCAAGCAACGCGATTGCGACTCCTTGCTTGTCTCCTATTTTCCTGGCTATCAACAAACTCTCCTCGTACATCAAACGCGCCGCCGGGTGGTTACCCTCCTGTACTATGGCGAGATCACCGGCCAAAGCGAGTGCCTTGGCGCGCGCCGCCGTATGTTTTGCAGCCTTCGGATGCTGCAGCAAGGCTGCCAGCCAATCACGCCCTTTATTCAAGCCCCGCATCCACCAGAAACCGGCCAATGCGCTGGCGATTCTTAACCCTATTTCAAGGTTTAGGTCACTCCCGGAGTTCAAGATCCAATCTAACACGGCCTGCAAGTTATTGCGGTGGGCATCCACCCGGTCGAGCCAGGTGCTTTGCTGGGGACCACGGAGTCCCGGCTCGGCAGTTTCAGCCAACCGCAAAATGTAGTCGGCAAGCCGGGCGAAGATGGCGTCTTCATCGCCTGATTCACGCAGCTTCTCACGAGCGTAATCCCCAATGAGCTCGTGCATGTTGTAGCGCCATTTATGATCCCAATGAACGAGCGTCTTATCCACGAGGGTCGAGAGTAGCGGCAGGGTTACTTCAGCCACGCGCTCTGCAGCCTCGCGCTCAAAAGGGTCCCGGAAGACGGATAGGTTTCGAAAAGCCCGTTGTTCTTCTGCGGTGAGCAGTTGCCACGAATTATCGAAGACCACTCGCAAGCTGCGGTGGCGCTCCAGAATGTTTTGCCGGGTGGTGGACAGAATTCCGAGGCCGCGCTCGATCTCGGCTGAGATTTCGGCGGGCGAGATAACGTGGACCCATGCCGCAGAAAGCTCAATGGCCAGCGGCATTCCACCTACCATCCTGCAAATGCGGGCGATGGCGGTTTTATCCACCTCGGATAACGCAAAATTCGAGCGAACCCGGCGGGCGCTATACAGGAATAGTTGAACAGCGCTGTACTTCTCAATATCCGGGTCGGGACTTTCTGATTCGGGGTAGCGCAGGCCACGGAGTTCAAATAGCCATTCGCCTTCCACATCCAGCCGTTCGCGTGAGGTAACGATGAATTGCACGCCTGGCGCCCGCGCCAGGATTTTGGACAGGAGGGTGGTTCCCTGGCGAAGGTGCTCAAAGTTGTCCAGGACGATGAGTAAATCCGAATCCCGGAGCGCGTGGACGAGCTGTTCGCCAGGGTCAGCCGGACTGGAGAGCGGCACACTTAAAGCGTCTGCAATGGTTGAGGCCAAATACTCAGTCGAACTCAGCGGCGCAAGGGAGACAAAGGCTGCGCCATCCCTGAATGACCTTGACTGGGCAGCCGCTGCTTCCAGCGCCAGGTGAGATTTTCCCATACCACCTGGGCCGAGGATGGTGAGAAGACGGCAATCCGGTTTGGCAATCAATTCGGCTATCTCAGCCAGTTCAGCTTCACGCCCGATGAGGGGCTTGGCGGAATGAGGCCAATTATGCAACTGAGGCACCGCTCCCGGAATATACCCCTCGAACTTCCCGGTCTTGATCTGCTCGTATAGGGATATTGTTTCGCCAGACGGTTCTACACCCAGTTCCTCAGCCAGGATACGGCGGCATGTGTTGTACTGCGCCAGGGCAGCAGTGCGGTTGCCGGAGCGGGCTAACGAACGCATGAGGTGTTGGTGCGCTTCCTCGCACAATGGGTCGAGTTCGAGCTGGCGTGCGAGCGTGCGTTGAGCTAGATCAAACGAGGCACACCTTTCGTAGTATCCAGCCAAATGGGCGAGCGCACCCAGCACCAACTTCCGCAGACTTTCACGCTGGAATAGCTCCCATTCTTCAAATTCAGAACTTCCACTCAGGAAAAAGCCTTCGAGAAAATCGCCGTGGTAAAGCTCCGTTGCCATTTGCAAACGCGTCGCGCAAGCCTGGCAGGTTTCGATGTGCCGGTGAGGATGCCGATCACAATCGGCAAGCAGCGCGGTGAATTCGGCCACATCGAGCGTGTAATCACTGGCGCGATTGAATTGGATCGTCGTACGCGTGATGAGCAGGAAAGGCGGTCGGGCAGCAGAGTCGCTGATGGTTTTGCGGAGGTTGGCGAGGGCCTGGCGGAGATTTGCATACGCGTCCGCAGAGGACATGGCTGGCCAGAGAAAACCGGCTAATGCTTCGCGGTAGTGCGGCCGGTCGGGTTCTAAGGCAAGATAAGTCAGTAACGCGCGGACTTTGCTTGATTCGAAGCCTGTTAGGGGCTGTCCTTCGAGTGAGACCTGCCAGCCCCCAAGAAAAGAAAACGCGAGCTGGGCCATGTTGCCGGTGTCTCCTTTGTATAGACATTATACAATCGAATGTCCTTACGTTTTCCTTGCGATGGGTGGCTATCCTTACTCTAAGGCCGAGGAGTGCTTGGCCAGGCGCCCCCAATCTTAACCCGAGAGCAGACCAACAGGTTGAACGAAGCACTTTAGTCAGCGGTCTTCGCCGATTTCGGCCACCGGTTTCCGGCGATTTCTACATAAATCAACAGGAGGTGGTGTAAGGAATTGCCAGAAGACGATTTTTATCGACAAAAGGAACTGCTTTCAGTAGATTTTCCAACCCACAATCAATTGATCAATCAGAAAGACCTCTTTAGGAAAGGAAACTAGCGATGAAAAAACTAATGCTGGCTTTACTTCTTACGTTGGTGATCGTGGCGGTTATGGCAGGTCCGGCTCTTGCGGCAGGCGTTAGCGAAACTGGGCTGGGCCGGTGTGCATACCCTGCTCATGCACCGGGTACTGGAGCGGCGAGTCATGTCTGGGTTCCAGAAGCAGCTTGGGATAACTTAAACGGTGGCGCATCGGGACTCCATTTTATGACCCCGTAATATTGGGAAAATTCGGTTAATTAAGTAAAATCAAGACTTTTCACCAATCCCCAACTGAAACCAGGAGGGTTGGTGAAAAGTCGCGCTAAAAACCGTTCAGAGCAGCCCTCCTGAGGTGAAGCAGGTCAGCAACCTGCCATCGGCAGCAGTGGATGCTGATGGCCAGCGTACCTACCTGCGCTCCGAGTTGTAAGATGTATGGCTCTAAAACTCAGGCGGAACGGTTTACCTCATTTATTCAGAAACGGTAATTACCCTATAAGGAATGCCCTGACGAAACTTTGCTAAGCAGGCTGTGAACGATGCGCAGTGTAGTTGATAAAAATAGCCCGCTTTACGGGCTATTTTTATCAACGGAAAGGGTGGGATTCGAATATCATCCCCTCTGAGAGGACTCACGGTGGCGACTTGTAATTATTAATCTTAGCGGAGAGGGTGGGATTCGAACCCACGGTGGCCCGGAGGACCACAACGGTTTTCGAGACCGCCCCGTTCAACCACTCTGGCACCTCTCCGAAAACTGCAGCGCAATTATAACCGAGGAGTGGCTAAATTTCCAAAAATTGTCCCCAGCCCGGATAATGAATATTGGTGAAGCCCTGCTGGGTTAACAGACCCTTGAAAACCGTGGCAGCATCTTCCTCGCCATGCACCAGATACAAGTCGCGCAGCCTGTTTTGGGTGGCTTTGGCATATTTCAGCAGCATAGTTTGGCCGGCATGTGCCGAAAGCCCGCCAATGGTGACCACTTCCGCCCTTCGGTCATAAGGATCGCCAAAAATGCGCACCATGGATTCGCGATCTGCCAGCCGACGGCCAAGCGTGTGCGGCGCCTGCCAGGAGACGATCAACACCATATTTTTGGAGTTTTGAATGTTGTTGCGCAGATGGTGCAAAATTCGCCCGGTTTCTGCCATGCCCGATGCCGAGATGATAATCATGGGTTCATGCTGGTCGTTGAGCGCTTTCGACTGGTCGACCGACTCGATGTAAGTCAACTGTGGAAATGTCAAAGCTGGATGCTGTCCGCTGCGGACAAACTCCTGGGTCTCGGCGTCGAACAAATCGGCGTACTTCATAAACACTTTGGACGTTTCCACCGCCAGCGGCGAATCCACGAACACCGGGATTGCCGGCACCTCACCGCCAGACATCATGCGGTTGAAGGCGTAAACCAGTTCTTGAGTGCGCCCGACCGCAAAGGCCGGGATGATGATTTTGCCACGGCGTTCGACCGCCCGGCGCACCGCGTCGCGCAGTTCCACATAGGCGACCTCGGGGTCCTCATGCGGTTTATCGCCGTAGGTGCATTCCATCATCAGATAATCCGCGGCGCTTGGCAACACTGGGTCTTTCATCAACGGCAAGCGGTCGCGGCCGATATCGCCCGAGAACCACAAGCGGTATTTGCGTCCGTGCTCGTCGATATCGAACACTACCGCGGCTGATCCGAGGATATGGCCGGCGTCAACAAAGGTGACTCGCACCCCGGGGACCGGTTCGATGGCCTGGTTATATTCGGCGGGCTGAAAGTATTCATTTACCCGTTCCGCGTCCGCCATAGTATAGAGTGGTTCGACCGGCGGTTCGCCGCGTTTGGCGCGTTTTTTGTTCAAAAATTCAACATCCGCTTCCTGGATGTGTCCCGAGTCACGTAACATTACATCAGCCAGGCCAGCGGTGGCGCGGGTGGCGTAAACGGGCGCATTTAGCCCGTGTTTTACCAGGTTGGGTAGGTTGCCGGAGTGGTCGATATGGGCATGTGAAAGCAGAACCGCATCCAGCTTGCCTGGGAGGAAGCCAAATGTGCGGTTGCGCTGGTAATAGTCTTTACGATGACCCTGGTACAGGCCGCATTCCAACAGGATTTGATATCCATTGACTTCCAATAAGTACTGCGAACCGGTGACAGTTTGGGCAGCTCCATTGAAATGAATTTTCACGACGGCTCCTTTTGGTGTATGGCAGTCAGAATCCGGCTGCCATACTGCTCAAAGCGCCATGGAAGCTCTTTCATTAATATTCGAAGATCGCCCTGGGTGGCAGGCGCTTTGATGGCGATTTCTTCCAGTACTTCCCGCGGCAGGACCACATCCGATTCGACTTCCAGCTTGCGGGCGGTCTCTTTGCGCCAATCCCGTAAAATTTCCAGGCGTTCCAACACCGCGTCCGACCGGCGGTGGTTGACTGGACGGGGCGGCGGGGGAGTGTCCATCCCGCGTTTGACCGCCGCCAGTAAGCCGGTGTGATGCCGGTCGCGCTGCCGGGCTGAAAGCGAGGGAATATCGGCCAGAGCATCCCAGGTCAGCGGCAATTCCTCAGCAATTTGTAGAAGGGTCTGGTTGGAAAGGACTTTAAAGTGCGGTAAATCTGCCCGGCGCGCTTGCTGGTCACGGTATTCGACCAGCGCCTGGAGGACGCTGCACTGCTGCGGGTTCAGGCTTTGGCTGCCAGGTAATCGCCACCAGGTGGGTGGTTCCAATTCCGTGCTCCCGGCATCCACCCGGGTGACCCGGCGAAAATCCTCCAATGCCAGGGCGAGTAAGCCTTTATCGACCAGTTCTGCGTACAACCGGTCGCGCAAATCGATCAAATAGTACGAATCAAGGCGGGCATAGGCCAGCATTGCCGGGGTTAATGGCCGTTCTCCCCAATTGGCGCGCTGAAATTTTTTCTCGATGATCACGCCGAACTCTGATTCGAGCATGCTAGCCAACCCAACATTTGTCCGTCCGAGAATGCGGGCGGCTTGCATGGTGTCGAACACACTGTTGAACTCAAAGTCGAAATCACGCTTCAGGCAAATCAAATCATATTCAGCAGCGTGAAAAATTTTTTCAATCCTCGGGTCGGCGAACAACTTCCCTAGCGACGAAAGATCGGGCAGGGCAATCGGGTCGACCATAAAATCGCTGCCCGGAATCGAAAACTGGATCAAACATACCTGTTCCGCATAAGCGAAAAGGCTGTTTGATTCGGTATCAACGGCTACCCGGGTCTGAGTTTCCAACAAATGCGCCAGGTTGTTAAGATCTTTCACCTGGTCAACCATTACCGGCGGCTGGTTGGGAGGTTCCATCATGCGATGGATTATAGCCCATTTGGCGGGCGGAATTCCAATTCCAAAAAGTCACGGCTCGAATTTCATTTATTTTTCTGCGTATTCGGTACAATTTAGATAAGCGAATACGGAACGCTGGTTCAGCCGGGTAAATCAGTCGCGGAAGCTATGGATTTGCGCGTGGCAATCAATAAATCCTTGTGGTATAGTAACTCGGAGGAGGGGCCATGAAAGAACGAATCCTGATCATCGAAGATGACGAAGCCATTGTGCGTGTACTACGCCGCAGCCTGGCGTATGAAGGCTATACGGTCGATGCCGCCTTTGACGGGGAAACGGGACTGACGCTGGCTCGCGATGCGCACCCCGATTTGGTCATTCTGGACTGGATGTTACCGGGCATGGATGGTCTTGAGGTTTGCGAGCGGCTGCGGGGAGGGGGAAATATTCCCATCCTGATGCTAACCGCCAAGGACACGGTTCAGGACCGTGTGCATGGCCTGGATGCCGGGGCTGACGATTACATGGTGAAACCTTTCCAACTGGATGAACTGTTGGCGCGGGTACGCGCGCTTCTGCGCCGCACGCAGCCCGAACGCGTCCCGGTTCTTTCCTTCGCCGATTTGACTCTGGACACCTCTACGCGGCTGGCCATGCGCAAGGGGCGGTCGATTTCTCTGACTGCAAAAGAATATGATCTTTTGGAACTCTTCCTGCGCCACCCGCGCCAGGTGCTTACCCGCGAAATGATTTTTGACCGTGTCTGGGGGTATGATTTTGGCGGTGAAAGTAATGTTTTGGACGTCTATATCCGTTATTTACGCCAAAAATTGGAGTTAGAAGGTGAGCAGCGGCTGATCCACACTGCGCGAGGTGTGGGTTACGTGCTGCGTGACACCGATTAAGCTATGTCGCTGCGCCTGCGTTTGACTTTGCTGTACACCTCGATTCTGGGAGGTGTACTGCTGGTTTTCGGAATCCTGGTTTACACGCTGATCACCGTTACGCTGCTCGACTCGATTGACAGCCGGCTGTCAACCGCATCGCAGCAGCTAATAGACCGATTGAGGGTTACCTCAGCCGACCAGTTCGATCCGCGTTCGGTGGCCAGCTACCAGCCGACTGAAAATTTATTGTTCCAGGTGTGGGATCTGGAAGGTAATCTCCAATTGACCCGACCGGTCGGGCTGCTGAACACTCTGGATGAAAACGGGCTGGGAGTTGGGCAATCCTTCTACTCGTCCAAAACGGTTAGCGGGGACCGTATCCGGGTGCTCTCCGTGCCGCTGAAAACGAGCAGGGGGCCGGTGGGGGTGCTGCAAGTCGGGTTGAGCCTGGCGCTGGTGGATGTGGTGCAGCGCACGCTTATCGGTGTCCTGGTTTTGCTTACCATCATCTTGATGCTGCTGGTCGGGCTTAGCACCTGGTTTCTGACACGCCAGGCGCTGGCGCCGTTGGCAACGGTCACAGAGGTTGCCACTCGTATTACCCAGGCTGATGACCTATCGCGCCGTATCCCGGCATCAAAAGCCGGCGGCGATGAGGTTGGCAAATTGATCCGGGCCTTTAATGAGACGCTGGAGCGGCTGGAAAACCTTTTTAATACCCAAAGGCGCTTTACTGCCGATGTCAGTCACGAATTGCGCACCCCGCTGACGGTCATCAAGGGCGAGGTGGGCTTGATGCGTTTGACTGGCAGTGTCGATGAAGAATCAATCGGCAACATCGAGCGCGAAGTGGACCGTCTGACCCGCCTGGTAGGTGATTTGCTGCTGCTATCACAGGCCGAATCGGGCCGGCTTATGTTGGATATGGCCGAGGTCGATCTGGATACCGTGTTGCTCGAGGTTTACCAGCAAGCGCGCACTCTAGCCGGCGATAAAGTGACGGTTTCCCTTTCGGAAATCGATCAGGTGCATATCATCGGCGATCGCGACCGTTTGAAGCAAGTGCTGCTTAACCTGGCGGCCAATGCCATCCAATATTCTCCGGCTGGCAAGTCCGTCACGCTTGGTTTGCAGCGCGCCGATGACCGGGTGAAATTGTTCGTCCAGGACACCGGACCCGGCATTTCGCCAAAGGATTTACCGCATATTTTTGACCGCTTCTTCCGAGCGGAACGCTCGCGTAAACGCAGTTCATCCAGTGGGTTTGGCCTTGGTCTTTCCATCGCTGACTGGATTGTAAAGAAGCACAATGGACGGATCGAGGTTAGCTCCGAAGAAGGCCAGGGTACGCTGTTCACTGTCTGGCTGCCGTTGACTCAACCTGAAGTTAAAAAATAGCTCCGGACAGGCTGACGGAATTGTGCCAGACCTGTCCGGAGCATCGCCCCGACTACCCGGAATTTACAGGTGATAGGAGGAATTGTTATCGGCGCTGCCGGAGGGATTTTGGCGGCCGGCGGGACGGGCATTGACGCTGTGGTAAGTTGGCTCAGGGCGCGGCGCGCTGCGCTCGGTCGAAAAACCAGAGCGTGGGACGCTGCGCGAAGCCATGGCTGCGCCGCTCAAATTGGCGGGAGCAGGCACACTGTTACGGATGCTGCGGGTAGGCTGCTGGGTATATACAGTGCGTCGTTGACCATCGGAGAAGATGCGGTCGCCGGCTACCGATAACGACCCGATGAGCAGGATCCGGATGACCCAAACCATGAGCGACACAAACAAGGGAACGATAACCGTGATGGTCTTCTGATCCATCATCGCCCGGGAGGCGATGGAATGGCTGCTGATAGCCATCGAGACGCCCCACCAGGTTAGGACAGCATTCATGGTCGCAGCCAGTAACCAGGCGCCAAACAAGTACCAGACTTCCTTAGGCTCTTGTGTGTTTTTCTCGGGGGTAAACAGGCGGGCGATACCGGCGAAATCAATGCCGCAGAACGCAAGCGCCAGAATGGTTGCCCAGTGTATACCGGCGAAGCGCAGGTCGCCCAGCAAATCGCGCAGGGCGTAGTCGGTGGTTGAATAATTGAAAACCTCGAAGGCGACCAGCGCGGTCAGGATGATGGCGCCGAAAGCCATCCCCGGGCGCAATTTCAATTTTCCCAATGCCTGGGAGAAATTTTTAGAAGTTGAGTGAGTGGATGAGAGGTTCATTATCTGCTCCTTGACGTTGAATTAAGAGAAGTAGAACAAATTTTCATCATTATAGAACTAATGTACTAAGTTGTCAATAGGCAATATTAATATACTTTCAGGCGTAGGGTGCTGTTCGCCCCCAAAAATCAAACTGGCTTTCGGAGCCTATCACGCATATCTTGAAGTAAAGGGGCAAACGCACCAAAAAGATAATAATTCGGTGCGTTCAACCGGTTACCGTTGAGATTTGAATGATTAGCTCCAAGGGCTATGTTGCAAACTCGGTTGAACAGCACCCTACAGCTAAGCTGTTTAATGAAACATTATTAAGTCATCATGCGTAGGGTGCTGTTCGCCCCCAATAATCAAACTGGCTTTCAGAACAAACCACCCATATTTCGAATATATTGCGGCGAACGCACCAAAAAGATAATAATTCGGTGCGTTCGACCGGTTGCCGTTGAGATTTGTATGATTTGCTCCAAGAGCTAGGTTGCAAATCCGGTCGAACAGCACCCTGCGATTAATCGAATAATCTTCCGTTCCGGTGTGTTTATCCTAGAGGGGCGAAATCACCGCGAAATCGAGATACCATACGGCTCTGAAACCAGAGGGTGCGGCCAAAAGACCCGGACAATCGAACAATTTTCCGGGACGATATCGCGTGCTTCTGCCAAAGGCAACCCGACTGCCAGGCAGCGTAAGGCTGCCAGTGACAAACCGTGCGAGACGATCAGCACCACCTGTCCGGGATGCTTCGCTGCGATCTCATCCGCAAAAGCGCGCACCCGCGCAGCCACTTCCGCCAGCGACTCGCCGCCCGGCGCGCGGCTGTGCACCTCAGTATATGCCAGACCGCCATCGCTGCCTGGCTGCTCGCTGCTGATCTCAGTCAATGTGCGCCCTTCCCATTCTCCCATGGCAATTTCACGCAAGCGCAGGTCAGTGATAATCGTCAGGGGATGTTTTTCAGTTAGAATGGCAGCCGTTTCCATAGCACGGCTGAGGTCGCTGGAATAAACTGCGGCAAAGGAGGCGCCGTTCAGGCCTGCCGCCAGGACTCGCGCTTGCTCACGCCCTCCAGCGTTCAATGGAATATCTTTATGACCCTGATAGCGGCGCTGGATATTCCAGTCAGTTTGACCGTGGCGCACCAACCAGAATTCAGCCGGTTGTCCTGTCTCTGGCGTGTTCATTCGGGGAACAACTGGTTATAGATGGACGGGGCATACTGCTGCACCATCGTGCTGGCAATGCCGTTTTCGCGGCAAATGGCTTCATATACATCCACGCTGGTATGGCGGATACGCGCCTGGGTGTCCACGTCTAGGCCCCAGAGACCGAAGCGCTGCGTCCAGCCGCGTTCCCACTCGAAATTATCCACCAGCGACCAGTGGAAATAGCCTTTAATCGGCCAGTTGAAATTCACTGCCCGCCATACTTGGTGGACATGCTGAATCAAGTATCGCGGCCGCAAATCGTCATCCGCATCCTCTATACCGTTCTCGGTAATATAGATCGGCAGGCCGTATCCTCTGGCAAACTTCATCGCTTCGAAGAAACCTTCCGGGACGTTGGCGATATGTCCGGTGTCCGACATTTCCGCATCTTTGGGAAACGTGAGATGGATGAATAAATTTCCCTTTTTAAGTAAATTGAAAGCCGCCATCTGGCGCGTGTAATAATTGATGCCAAGAAAATCCTGGGTGCTGCGCGCTTCTGGCAAATCGATGGATTTGAAGGCAAATTTGAATTTGCCGGTCATTAATGCGTTTGGAAAAGCGGCGTTGAAATTGTTGTGAATGAAGCCAGCCAGAGCGCGGTCAAATGGCAGCCAGGTGTGGGTTGGCTTAAAACTTTGATAGTTCAGCGCGATCCCGACGCTGGCATTGGGTTGCAACCTGTGGATGGCGCGATAGGCTGCTGCGTGGCCGCGCACCATGTTCTTCAATACTGCGAAGCAAGCTTTTAGATCGTTTTTGGCGGGAGGGAAGGCTTTAAACAAATAACCCATGACGGTGTACACATTCGGCTCATTAATAGTGACCCAATTCTGGCAATATTCTTTGAGCGCATCCACCACTTTGAGGGTGAATTTCTCAAAGAGCGTTGGAGTTTCGTCGTTTTCCCAGCCGCCCAAATCCGTCAGCCATAAGGGATCGGTGAAATGATGCAGGGTCACCATGGGCGTCATACCGCGTTGGTGCAGCCCGCGCAGCATCTGGCGGTAATGATCGATGGCATCCTCATCCCAAACATCCGGGCGGGGTTGGATGCGGCTCCACTCAAGCGATAGACGATGGGCGTTTTGACTGCTTTCTGCGGCCCGGTCGAAATCTTCCTTCCAGCGCCCGCCCCACCAGTCGCAGGCCAGACCGGCTTTGTGCCCCAGACGAATGCGACCCTCCTGGGCTTCCCAGGCTGACCAGTTATTATTGGAATTGCTGCCTTCAACCTGGTGGGAAGAAGTGGCTGTTCCCCATAGAAACCCAGTAGGAAAATGGTATGTTGCTGAAAGCATTGTTTCCTCGAGTTAGCCTTGTTGTAGGATAACACCGATTATACCCAAGAATATTTGACCGGATCCGAGGTGTGAAGGTCCCCAAGCTGTCTCCTACTCAACTCATTGGAGCGAGCATTCAGGTCAATCGAGTATAATGAGCGTGCCCTTTTCCGGGCAATCCTTTTGGAACGGAATCTCATTCATGGTTGCCTCCTCCCTAGAAGAACAAATCGGTCCACTTTTGCGTCAGCGCAGTTTACGATTAGCTGTGGCTGAATCTTGCACCGGTGGACTGGTCGGTCACCGTGTCACCAATGTACCAGGATCTTCCGATTACTATCTGGGCAGTGTTACCGCTTATGCCTACGAAGCCAAACGTTTCTTATTGCAAGTGAACTCTGAATCTCTGTTGAAGTACGGCGCTGTCTCACGCGAAATTGCATTGGAAATGGCTATCGGGGTTCGCCGGGTATTCGCGGGTAAAGAAATCCCGCTCGATCAGGTGGTTGGCATATCCGTCACCGGAATTGCCGGCCCAGGCGGCGGTTTGCCGGGCAAACCGGTCGGGCTGACCTGGATTGCTCTTAGCGCCGGAGAGGGCAATTGGGCCTGGAAATTCGTTTGGGAAAGCGACCGGGTGGGCAATAAAATGCTTTCAGCCGGCCAGGCGCTGCGACTGCTGCATGATTACCTGACCGGAAATTTACCGCAAGAGCAGCAACCTTAAAATATTGAAAGAAGCAATCGATCTGGATACATTTGCGTAAGGCGTGGGAAAAAGGCGTGGGATGGCAAATCGTAAAAAGCGAATCTTGATCTTAACCGCAGATGCCGGATTTGGTCACCGCAGCGCAGCCAACGCACTCCATGAAGCCTTGACTATCGAGTATGGTGATTCCGTCAAGGTGGACATTATTAATCCGCTTGACGACAAACGCGCACCCTATGTGCTGCGGGAGAGCCAGACCGATTATGACAAGTGGGTGCGCAAAGCTCCGGAATTATACAAGCTGGGCTACGAAGCCTCAGACCGGGCGGTCCCAAGCGCCATCGCTGAAAGTGCGCTGACCGTTGCCATGTTCGAGTTGATGCGTGATTTGCTGCGCACCTATCCCCCCGACGTTGTGGTCAGCACCTATCCTTTGTACCAACCTGCGTTTACCGGGGTGCTGGCAGTATTCAAGGCCAAGATCCCGCTCGTTACCGTCGTGACCGACCTGGCGACCGTTCACCGGCTGTGGTTCAACGACCGGGTGGACACCCTGCTGGTGCCTACCGAGATGGTGCGCGACCTGGCAATGGAGACGGGTATTCCCCCTGAGAGAATCCAAATAACTGGCATTCCAGTTCATCCAGAAATCAGCAGGGGGACCAGGCCACGCAAGGAAATCCGGGCAGAGTTAGGCTGGGAGCCAAATGTTTTTACGGCGTTGGCAGTCGGCAGCAAGCGGGTGGAAGGGTTGATGGATGCGCTCAATGTCATCAACCATTTTGGCAGTCCATTGCAGCTGGCGGTGGTGACCGGTAAAGATGACGAAATGTATGCTGAATTGCAGCAAACGGACTGGCATATTCCCAACCATATTTATGAATTTGTGACCAACATGCCGCAGCTTATGCGCGCCGCTGATTTGATCATTTGCAAGGCCGGCGGTTTAATTGTGACCGAATCACTGGCCTGCGGGCTGCCATTGATGCTCGTAAATGTCATTCCGGGGCAGGAAACCGGCAACATGGAATATGTCGTCGAGCATGGGGCCGGTGTCCTGGCAGAGACACCGGTTCAAGTTTTGGAAGCTCTGGCGCATTTTACCCGGGACGGCCAGGCCGGTCTCAAGAAGGCAGCGGCTGCTGCAAGAGCCTTGGGGCGGCCGCAAGCAGCTTTCGAGGCTGCCCGGATAATTTGGGAATCGGCTTTATTGACTTCTGCAGAGGCTGATCTTTCTTTCCGATCCAACTTGATCAATTTGCTAACCCTGAATCAAATCCCCTGGACGGAGGGCGAATCCCTGACCTCCGAAGAAACCGAAGAATAATGACGAAAGGCCCAGCGGTCATTCTGATTTCAGCCAACAGTGAGTGGCGAGTGGTGCGTTCGCGTTTCCACTCCGCGGTTGTTGAACTCACGCCGTATGGTGAATGGTTTCAACAGGAGCTGGCAGGCATAGTCTGTGTGTTCGTACACGGTGGCTGGGGAAAAATTGCGGCGGCTGGGAGTACCCAATATGCCATCGACCGCTGGCAGCCGGGGATCATCATAAATTTGGGTACCTGCGGCGGGTTTGTCGGTCGGGTTGCCAAAGGTGATATCTTACTGGCCGAGAGCACACTGGTTTATGACATCGTCGAGCAAATGAGCGACCCGCAGGTTGCAATCGATCATTACGCCGCCTGCCTCGATTTGAACTGGTTGAGGGAACCTTATCCACTGCCAGTCCGCCGGGAACGCTTGATCTCCGCAGATCGGGACATTCTGGCAGATGAAGTGCCGCAGCTTGTCAGCCGCTACCAGGCAGTCGCCGCCGACTGGGAAAGCGGCGCTATTGCCTGGGTTGCTGCCCGCAATCAGATGCGTTGCCTGATCTTGCGCGGGGTAAGCGATCTTGTCGGCGTGGATGGGGGTGAGGCTTATGGGAACCATGTCGTCTTTGAGATGGGCACACAGGCCGTCATGAACCGGCTGCTCGAGAGCTTGCCAGATTGGCTGGCCTGCTGCGATTAGTGTGGTCGGTTGGCCAACGACAAAACCGCCCGGTTACTCGAGAATCAAGCCCAAAATGGTAGGATTTTCTGATATAATTTCGCCGCCAGATAATTACGGTATTCACAAATCACTCCATTTTCTCAGCCTTAACTACCTCTCCATTAACCTTGTATTAATCCAAATGTGGAAAATTAAGGTAGTCTCAAAAGCATTGTCTGAAAATCCAAAAATCTTCACCATGGAGGCAACATGGCGTTAACCGAAAGCTCTGTCAAACCTGCACCGCGAAACCGCGCAAAATTTTTTATCGGCGGGCTGCTGATCATAGCAGCGATCGTCTACCTGATTTTCACCTCCACTCAGGCCAGCGCCCAGTATTTTTTAACGGTCGATGAACTGAATCAAAAAGGCGTTGATGTCAATGGACGCGAAATTCGGGTGTCCGGCGCAGTGGTTGGCTCAACCATCCAGTATGACGCGCAAAACCTCAAGTTGACCTTTGAAGTAGCCCATGTTCCGGGTGATAATGCCGATATTGAGGCGCAGGGTGGCCTGGCGGAAGTCCTTCATCAGGCTGTCATCGACCCAACCCGCTCGCGCATCAAAGTTGAATATAACGGCGTCATGCCCGACCTCTTACGCGATGAAGCCCAGGCGATTATGACGGGTCGGATGAACGAAAATGGCGTCTTTGTTGCCCAGGAACTTTTGTTAAAGTGTCCAACCAAGTATGAAGAGGCAGTTCCAGCACAGGCTGAGGGTGGGTAAGCCGTTCTATTTTAAATATAACGCCGGGTGTGCACCACCCGGCGTCCTTAATATCACCTTTACCGGTTGAAGGGAGTGGTCATGGTCTCGAACTTTGGTTTCGGCGCCCTGGTTATCACGTTGGTTGTTTCGATTTACGGCATTTTTGCGGCGGTATACGGCGCGCGTAAAAATTCACTGGCCTGGGTCGAAAGCGCCCGCAAGGCAATGCTGCTGACTTTCCCTTTGATCTCGTTGGTAGCGCTGTCGATCATCTTCCTGTTAGTCAACGGCGATTATCAAGTTCAGTACGTATATAACGTCACCAGCAGCACCATGCCCATGTACTTGAAAGTCACCGCGCTTTGGGGCGGGCAGGCTGGATCGTTGATTTTCTGGTCCTGGCTGCTGGCATCCTTTGCTTCAGCCGTCACCCTGCGAAAATGGCAGCGCGACCGCGAGTTCCTCCCGTGGGTGATTGTCGTTTCGCTGGTAACGCTGGTGTTCTTCGTTGGCATGAGCATCTTCATCGAGAACCCATTCGTGCGGTTCTGGCAGACAGCCGGCGGCAGCGAGGCAGTTGCCATGTTCCAACCTACCGGCGCGACACCGCTGGTTCCCTTCGACGGGCGCGGATTGAACCCGCTGCTGCGTCATCCTGGCATGGTCATCCACCCGCCAATGTTGTATCTCGGGTTTGTATCGTTTGTTATCCCGTTTGCGTTTGCCATCGCCGCATTGATTACCGGACGAACCGATGACCGCTGGATTCGCGTCACTCGCCGTTGGGCGCTGGTTGCCTGGCTGTTCCTCTCTCTGGGGCTGGTGCTTGGCAGTCGCTGGGCCTATGATGTGCTCGGCTGGGGCGGTTACTGGGCCTGGGACCCGGTGGAAATTGCCGCCTTCATGCCGTGGCTTTCAGGAACAGCATTTTTGCACTCGGTGATGATCCAGGAAAAGCGCGGACTGTTCAAGCGCTGGAATATGATCTTGATCATCCTAACCTATTCGCTGGTTATTTTTGGCACCTTCCTTACCCGCTCAGGCGTACTGTCATCCGTGCATGCCTTCTCGCAAAGTGCAATCGGGCCGTTGTTCTTCGGGTACATCGGCGTCACCTTTGCCATCTCGCTGGCGCTTCTGCTGCAGCGCTGGAACGCTTTACGCTCTGAAGGTGAAATGCATTCACTGCTATCGCGTGAGGCGCTCTTTTTACTCAATAACCTGCTCTTTATGGGTATTTTGGTGGTTTGTTTCTGGGGCGTGCTCTTCCCGCTTATTTCTGAATTGTTCACCGGCCAGAAGGTGACCGTTGGCCCGCCGTTCTATGAGCGCTCCACCGGTCCGCTGTTTGCCGGTCTGCTGCTGTTGATGGGAGTCGCGCCGCTTTCCGCCTGGGGGCATTCAACAGTGAAAACGCTTGGCAAAGCCATGTGGAAACCGTTTGTGGTCTCACTGGCGATCCCGATCCTGGCTTATGTCCTGGGTGTCCGTCACTTTGCAGCGCTGCTGGCCTTCTGGCTTTGCGCGTTTGTTGCCTTAATTACTTTGTATGAATATTACCGCGGCGTGGCAGCCAGAATGCGCCGCAGCGAAGAAAATGTATTCATCGCCCTGTGGAATTTGGCCAGCCGCAACCGCCGGCGTTACGGCGGGTACATCATTCACATCGGTGTGGTGTTGATGGCGCTTGGCATCATCGGCATCGAGTTATTCCAAACTGAAACACAGGGCACCATCCCGCCGGGGGGGCAGATGGCTTTGGGTGATTACACCATAACTTTTGACAAGTTGGATATTTTCGACACCGCAGATGGGCGCAATGTGGCGCGCGCGGTGGTTTCAGTGGAACGCGATGGTAAATACCTGGGCCAGCTCTACCCACGCCGTGATTACTACTACGACTCGCAACAGCCGATGACTATCCCCGGCGTGCGCAGCACCATGGAAGACGACCTGTATGTGCTGCTGGTTGACTGGGAACCGATCTCTTCCACCGGGGTGACATTTAAGATCTATCACAACCCGCTGGTAAACTGGCTGTGGTTTGGTGGATTTGTCTTCATTTTTGGCACCTTGGTGGCTTCCTGGCCGGATAAAGACCCTGAAACGGTTCGAGTTCGGTCGGCAAAACGTAAGTTGTCCCCATCGGAAGTACAAAGTGCAGATTAACCGTTCACGGATCACCTCTATGAATTCTGCAAAGAAAAAACCGTTGCCATTCCCATTATTTGCGCTCGTTATCGGGCTGTTGTTGGTTGGAATTTCGTTTTTCAGCGTTCAGGCGCAAAACCCCACACCGTCGGATAATGAGGTCAACAAAGTTGCTAAAGAACTCTACTGCCCGGTGTGTGAAAATATATCGCTGGACGTATGTCCGACCCAGGCTTGCGCACAGTGGCGAGCGTTGATCCGCGAAAAACTGGCTGCTGGATGGTCTGAAGAGCAGATCAAAGATTATTTTGTTGCCCAGTACGGTGATCGAGTGCTCAGCACCCCGCCGACCCGCGGACTGAACTGGCTGGTTTACATCCTGCCGCCGCTCATTTTCCTGGGTGGCGTGTATCTGGTCTACCGTGTGCTGCGGTCGATGAAAAATAAAAATTCTGATATGGTCAGCCCGCTGCCGGCTGAGCCGGATCAGACGGACCCATACTTTTCTCAATTGGAAGCTGAACTTGAACAACACCGGAAACACGGCGAGTAAATCAGAAGATATCGATGGAATGAGGATACCGGATGAATACCCTTCAAGACGAACCTAAGCCCCAGGAACAGCCCCGCCGTCTGCCAACCTGGGTGGTAGGGCTGGCTTTTACCGGTCTGGTGGCATTTTTACTGTTGGTTGGCCTGGGGCTGCGCCGGGCGCAATCCGGCCCGATCACAGTCGGCCAGAAAGTGCCTGGTTTCTCGGTCACCACCTTCAACGGAGAGACGATCGATACTGCCAACCTGACAGGCAAAGTAATCGTGGTCAACTTCTGGGCATCCTGGTGCAAACCCTGCGAGCAGGAAGCCGCCGAACTGGAATCGGCCTACCAGTACTATAAACCGGGCGGGGAAGTGGTTTTCCTTGGAGTTGATTACGTTGACACCGAACCCGAAGCGCTTGCCTTTATCAATAAATTCGGCCTGACGTATGCTAACGGCCCTGACCTGCGGACCAAAATCTCGCAAATGTTCCGTATTCAGGGTGTGCCTGAGACCTATATCATCGACCGCGAAGGCAAACTGGCTTACGTGAAAAAAGGACCATTCCTTTCCACCGCAGAAATTCAAAGCGTGATCGATCAAGTCTTGCAATAATCCAATTCTTCGAGGAGCATCTTCCTGATGGATCTTGGTTCGGTAATGTTGATTTTGGCACTGGCGCTGGGGGTGGGGATTTATATTAGCCTGCCGCTAACCCGTCACCCGGCCAGTGAAAAGCTGGTCGCTAATCAGAAATCTGCCGATGATATCGACCATAAACGTTCAGCATTGCTGGCTGAACGTGACCGCGTGCTGACTGCCCTGCAGGAACTGGATTTTGATCAGGCGCTTGGGAAAATCCCGGCTGAAGACTACCCTGTGCAACGCACCGCTTTGATGACTACCGGTGCGGATGTCCTGCGCCAGTTGGACCAACTGGGTCCTGGAGACGGTAGCGGTTCCTCGGCCGAAGACCGGCTGGAAGCGGCAGTTGCTGCACGCCGAACCGATGTTCGCCGGATTGCAAACAATGGGATGGATGATCTGGAATTGGCGATCGCTGCACGCCGCCGCGAGCGCCAGGAAAAATCGGCTGGCTTTTGCCCCAAATGTGGTAACCCGGCGCAAAATTCCGACGTTTTTTGCTCCCACTGTGGTACTACCCTCTAAATTTTCCGAAAATCGAGCTCAATATGCCCTTGATGAAGCGAAGTTCCGCCTTAATTCTTCTTGTCTTGACCATCATCATCCTTTCAGGTTGCGCGGTGTCCCTGGCATCCGACATTACCCCGCCCCCTGACGCGGAGTCCTATTCAGCCCAGGATACACCTGTTGTACCCGAATCAGTTTTCCCGATTGTTCCACCTGACCCTCAGGCCGGGGCAGTTATTTTCAACGAAAAATGTGCTCCTTGCCACGGCGACCTTGGCCAGGGCGATGGACCGCAAAGCGAGAATTTACCTGTTCTGGTACCCGCGCTGGCCGATCCGGCGCTGGCAGCCGCTGCCCGTCCGGTGAACTGGTACAACATGGTAACCAACGGGAACCTGGAGCGCTATATGCCGGGCTTTACCAGCCTGGATGACCGCCAGCGCTGGGACGTTGTGTCCTATGCGCTAACCCTTTCGCTTTCCAGCGGCGCTGCTACCTCAGGCAAGGAGGTCTATTCAGCAAGCTGTGAAACTTGTCACGGCGCGCAGGGTACGGGCGGCCAAAACGCGCCCGATTGGCAGCGGGAATCAGGACGGTTGGCACAGTTATCACTAGATGAAATTGTTGCCGTAACGGAAAAGGGCACCGGAGACATGCCCGGTTATGCCGATAGTCTGACTGCGGAAGAATTAAATGGGGTAGCGCAGTATGTGCGCCTTCTCAGCTTTGGCGTGCAGAGCGGAACCTCCGCGGTAACGCCAGAGCCCACCGCGACGGAAGCTGCGGACGAGGCCCAGGCAACTGCTATGCCGGTTGGCAGCGCCGAACCTTTACCGCAACCCAATTTGCCGGATCAAGAAGCTACACCTGCTGGGACGCCTGAATCGACTTTACCGTCTGAACTGACCGTCACCGGTAAACTCATGGCCTCCGAAGGGGTCGAAATCCCCGCAGATTTAACCGTCACCCTTGCTGGATTTGACAGCATGGATCAGGCTTACCAGGCCGAGACGACAGTGCAACCCGACGGGAGCTTCGAGTTTGATAAAGTTGAATTCGTTCCCGGGCGCACCTTCATTGCCGCGGTGGATTACCAGGGTCTGACTTTTAGCTCGGATGTGTATCACAGTACCGATACCCGGCCCGGAGCCGTAGTCGAACTGACTATTCCGTTTTATGGAACAACCACTGACGCGAAAGCTTTGCGCGCTGACCGCTTGCACTTGTTCTTTGACTTTACCCGCGCAGGGGTAGTTCAGGTTGTGGAATTGTTCATCTTGAACAATACCGGCAATCAAGCCATCGTCTCAGCCAACGGCCAGGGCACCGTGGCTTTCGACCTTCCCGAAGGCGCCACCAATTTACAATTCCAGGATAGCGTCCTGGGTGAGCGCTATATTCAGACCGAAAAAGGTTTTGCCGATTCTGCCAGCATCCAGCCCGGCGAAGGCACTCAGATTCTGTTTGCATACGACCTGCCGTACAACCGCAAGGCGGAGCTTAATATTCCCATCCCCATGGAGGTCGATGCTGCGGTGATTATGATGCCGGAAGGCACGGTCAAACTGACCAGTGACCAATTGCAAAGTACCGGAACGCGACAGGTGCAGGGCATCAACCTGGAAATGTTTACTGCCTCCGGGCTGCAGGCCGGTTCAACACTGGAGATGACGCTTTCAGGCCGGGTATCGTCATCGTTGAACGTCGAAACGGGCAGTTCTACCGGGCTGATCATTGGCGGCAGCGTGTTGGGACTGGTCTTGGTTGGCGCGGGTTATTGGATGTGGCGCCAACGAAAACAGTTTGCCGTTGAGGATGAGACCGAAGAAGAGCCGGCTGAAGAGGACCAGGATACTATCATGGATGCCATCATCGCGCTAGACGACAGCTTTCAATCGGGCAGTCTCTCGGAAGAGGCTTACCAGAAACGCCGCGCGGAATTAAAAGAAAAACTCCAAACTTTAACGAAGTAGCCCCTTTATGACCGCAATCATCGAAGTTAGTCGGCTTGTCAAACGGTTTGGGCCGAAAGTCGTGTTACGCCAGTTGGATTTCAGGGTTGAATCCGGCGAGTTTGTCGCCTTGCTTGGACCCAACGGAGCCGGCAAGACGACCTTCTTGCGGATTTTGTCATCTCTTTCACGCCCGACCCTGGGAAGCGTCAGCGTCGCCGGGTACTCTCTGCCGCACCAGGCCGCCAGCGTCCGCCGCCGTCTTGGAGTGGTCAGCCACCTGCCGCTGTTGTATGGTGACTTGAGTGCAGAAGAAAATTTACTGTTTTACGGCCGCATGTATGCGGTGGATAAACTTTCAGCGCGCATGGACGAAGTACTGGAACAGGTTGGTCTGACCAACCGCCGGCGCGATCTGGTGCGCACCTTCTCACGCGGAATGCAGCAGCGGTTGGCCATCGGTCGCGCCATTTTGCACGACCCCGAAGTGCTGCTGCTTGATGAGCCGCATACCGGCCTGGATCAGGATGCCTGCGACATGCTAGATGCCGCCCTGCGTCAGGTGGCAGTCCGCGGGCGGACGGTAGTTATGACCTCGCATGACCTGTCGCGCGCCGAAGATCTGGCCTCGCGCTTTGACGTGCTGGCTCGCGGGACGATTCAGGGCAGCGTCCAGCGCCAGGACATCGCGCGCGACGGCCTGCTTGGATATTATCGGAAAACCCTGGAACTTGCCCAGAATAACGCAAAAAATCATAAAGCGGAGGCAGCCCTATGAGCGGGTTTGCTCCGTTTATGCGCGCGTTAAGCGCGGTGGTTTGGAAGGACTTGCGCGCTGAATGGCGCAGCCGCGAGTTGCTCTCGGCCATGTTGGTTTTTGCCTTGCTGGTTATCTTGATTTTCAACTTTGCGCTTGAACTGGAATCAACAGTCCGCGCCAATGTTACAGCCGGCGTATTGTGGGTGACGTTTACCTTTGCCGGACAGTTGGGCTTGAACCGCTCGATGGCAGTTGAAAAGGATCGCGGCTGCCTGGACGGGCTGTTATTGGCACCGGTGGACCGGGCGGCCATTTACCTGGGCAAAACCCTGGCCAACTGGGTGTTTATGCTGCTGGTGGCTGTCATTGTCCTGCCGATTTATTCGGTGCTGTATAACACCAACCTGTTCATCCCCGGCCTGCTGTTAACGATTCTACTAGGCTCTGAGGGTTATGTAGCAGTTGGCACGCTGCTTTCGAGTATGGCAGTTCAGGCGCGCACCCGTGATATCCTGCTGCCGATTTTACTCTTCCCGGTAGCCATTCCAGTAGTTGTGGCGGCGGTCAAAGCCACGGGTGGCTACCTGCAGGGGTTGGACATAACCGAGATTCAACCGTGGCTCAATTTGTTGCTTACCTATGATGTCGTATTTACCGCTGTCGCCTTTATGGTATTTGACAGCGTGGTTGAGGAATAATCATTCGTCATTGGAGGATAGGATGAACGCAAAACCTAAATTATTGACCGTGCTGGACGTCGTTGCGGGCGCGATGTTTGTGGCGGCGGTGGCTCTGGTCTTTTTCTATGCGCCTTTGGAACGCGTGATGGGCCTGGTGCAAAAGGTCTTTTACTTCCACGTCGCCTCAGCTTGGATCGGCATGCTGGCCTTTGCCGTGGCGGCCTTCTACGGCGTGCTTTACCTGGTCAAAAAGGATGAGCGTTATGACCGGGTCGAGCTGGCAGCGGTGGAGATCGGCATTGTCTTCGCATTGATCACCATTGTCACCGGTTCCATCTGGGCGCGCCCGATCTGGAACGCCTGGTGGACCTGGGATCCGCGTTTGACCACCGCGACCGTCATGGAGCTGGTTTACTTTGCCTACCTGATGCTGCGTTCCGGTATCGAGGAACCCGAGCGGCGCGCCCGCTTTGGCGCTGTCTATGCTATCATCGGCTTTTTGAGCGTCCCGCTCACCTTTTTCTCCATTCGTCTGTTCCGCACCATCCACCCTGTGGTAATTGGCAGCAATGATCCGGGCGCTGAAGGCGCGTTTGATATGACCCAAAAGATGACCCAGACCTTCATGTTCAGCCTGTTGACCTTCACCGTGGGTTTTGTCACCCTGTTATGGCACCGGGTGCGCCTGGGCGTGCTGTCTGATAAGGTCGAGCAGCTCAAGTTGAAGCTGCAATCGTAACCGGCTAAGGAATGGATTGAGAGGAGATAAACGATGGAAGGTCCTGCAAACACACTTTCGTATTTTATTGCCGGTTACGGGGTTATTTTTGGGGTTCTTGCGTTCTACATCGGCAGTTTGATCGTTCGCTGGCGTAATTTGAAACAGGACGAGGCCATGCTGACCGAGCTGGAAAAGAAAGAGCAGACGGAGTAGGCCACAGCACTCGCCAATGGTGGAATGCCTGACAGGGGCGCGCACGCGGTTTGTGCGCCCCTTTTTATTGATGGGTAGGTCGGGAATATGAGGGCGAATAAACTTTAATGGCACGTTCGCCCCGCATCAAGTGAAGTCAGCGAGGTGCGTTCCGAAAGCTTCTCTGATCATGCGGGGCGAACAACACCCTACGCCGGATGTGGGAATTTTGGTGCGTTCGCTCAAGCAGTAGGGTGTGTTCGACCGAGTTGGTAACCAATACCCGGATCGTATCTGGTCGAACGCACCAAAATAACAATTTACTGGTGCGTTCGCCTCACTTCAAGTGAAATCGGCGGTGTGCGCTCCGAAACCATCTCTGATTATTTGAGGCGAACAGCACCCTACGCCGGACTCTGATAAATTGGTGCGTTCGCTCCATCTGTAGGGTGTGTTCGACCGAGTTCGCAACCTGATACCCAGACATATTACTAAAATCTGGAAAACATCCGGTCGAACGCACCGAAATAACTGGATGCGATAAATTATTGCGTTTCGCTAGGGCTGGTTTACGCTCAGGTTGAGCCCCATGCTTTCCATAACCTCAGCCAGGGTTTGGCGGGCGATTTTGCGGGCATGCAAACTTCCGTCGTGAAGCATGCCAAGCAGGGCGTCTTTATCCTCGGCCAGTTCCACACGTTTTTCACGCAGCGGAGCTAAAAATTGGTTGAGCACCATTGCCAGATGCTGCTTGACCACTACATCTCCAACTGTGCCGGCCTGATAGCGCGCCTTGAAACCTTTTACCCGTTCCACGTCCGGGTCGAAGAGGTCGAGGTAAATAAACAGCGGATTACCTTCCACGTGACCTGGATCAGTCGGATGAATACGTGTAGGGTCGGTATACATGCTCATCACCTTGCGGGTGGTTTCTTCAGGTGAATCTCCCAGGAGAATGGTATTCCCGTAAGAACTGTGCATGGTGCGGTTATCGGTGCCAGGTAGCCGCGGCGCTGTGGAGAGTAAAGCCTTCGGCTCGGGAAAGATGGGGCGGTACAACTGATTGAAGCGATGGGCGATTTCGCGCGCCAGTTCGATGTGCGGCAGTTGATCCTCCCCGACCGGAACAACCTGACCCCGGTAGAGCAAAATATCAGCCGCTTGCAATACGGGGTATCCCAGAAGGCCCAGGGAGGGTTGCAAATTCAACTGCTTTACCTGCTCCTTGTAAGTCGGGTTGCGCCGCAGCCGGGCTTCACTTACCAACATGCTAAACAGTAAGGCGAGCTGGGAATGCTCAGGGACGGCTGACTGCAGCACCAGCGTAGAACGCTTCGGGTCGATGCCGGCCGCCAACCAGTCTAAAAGTACTTCCAGCGTGTTGCTGCTAATTTGCTGCGGGTGTTGGTAATCGGTTGTCAGCACATGCAGGTCAGCAATCAGGAAAAAGCAGTCGTGGGTATCTTGCAAAGCTGCCCAGGTGGTCAAAGTGCCTACCAGGTGCCCCAGGTGACGGGGGCCGGTGGGTCGGTGCCCGGTGAGGATGCGTTTCCGAGTTTCAGCCATGTGTTTCTCCTTAAACAAAAACGGATCTATGCTCGTGGGGACGAACATAAATCCGCGGTGCCACCCCGGTTAGGCTGCTGTTTGAATAAAAAATCCCTTTGTGATGCACAAAGGGAACGGCCAGCCTCACTCTTTTCGGGTACGGCCTGCTCAATGGTGGCGATACCCTTTGCCTTGATAACGGTGGCATACCCGGCGCGGGCTACTGGCTACTCTCGTAAGCGTTCACCCTGCAACTCATAGGTCCATTCAACTGCGCTGTGCGGGCAGGTTCTCACTATTTCCTGCTCTCTGTACCGTCCGGGCGGAGCTTACTCGTCCTCGTCAACGTCTTTCTGGATATGTTTGTGTGATTATACAACCTCAAAAGGATTTGTCAATACACCAGTTTACGTTTTTCACCTGGCTTTTGTCATAAATATTTGCGCTCGCCCCGGGAGGTTTATATGTAATCTTGTATGTGCTTTTAGATGCTGGGTTGGTATAATTGATCCCATCAAGCGCATTTCATTGAGGAGTAACCATTGTCCTTCCCTAATCCGTTTTTTCGCTGGCGGCCGCACCCCTGGCACGGGCTTGAAATTGGCCCAAACCCTCCCAAAGTCGTTACTGCTTATATCGAAATTACACCGTTTGACCTGGTCAAATACGAGGTCGAAAAGACAACAGGCTATTTGAAGGTTGACCGTCCGCAGCGCAGTTCGTCTCAACCGCCAACGCTCTACGGGTTCATCCCACGCACCTATTGTGGCAAACGCATCGGTGAGCTTTCGCCCACAGCCGCGCGTGGTGACGGCGATCCGCTGGATATTTGCGTGATCAGCGAGCGCCCGATCAGTAAATCGGAGATCATCCTGTCTGCCAGGGTGGTGGGCGGCTTATTAATGATCGATAACGGCGAAGCCGACGATAAAATCATCGCTGTGCTGGCCAACGACAAGTTCTGGGAGAATGTCAACGATGTTTCTGAACTGCCGCCGGTGCTGGTGGAACGCCTGCGCCACTACTTCAGCACCTATAAACTGGTGCCGGGCAAGGAATCGTTGACCTACATCGAGTCGGTCTATGGTCATGAACGCGCCGAGGAAGTGATTCTCGCCGCGATTCAGGATTATGACGACGCATACGGCAGCTAGAGTCTAGTTGACTCGGGTGCGCCAGGCTTTCAAGGTCTCGGTGTGTTCAGCTTCATGCTGGAGAATGAACAACACGATCAGTTGCGCCAAGGATTGCCCCTTTAGCCATGGAAATAGGCTGGTATTGTTCAGGTCGGTGTCGTTGATTTCTGAAATTCGCTCAATGGTTTGATCGCGAATGGTCGCGTAATCGTTCCAAACCCGTTCGTAAGGCCGATCTTTAAACTGTTCATACCAAATTTTATTCTGTTCGTCGTCGCTGATCGTTTTGAAGTGAGCGGTATCCGGTTTGCGGTGCATTTTGACGAAATAGAGCAGCTTGATCGTCTCCGCTTCCCAGATCAGCAAATGCGACATCACGTCTTTCGCCGACCAGTCACCCGCTACCCCTGGCCGGGTTAATTCTTCGACTGGCACCCCTTCGAGCAAGGTCAGGAAGGCCTCGTGGCTGGTTTCGAGCGCTTCGATTAAGTCGGTTTTTTTCACGGGGATCTCCGGGAATTCGAGAATTTTCAGGCCGGAATCAGTATATCATTAAGCCAATGTTCAAAAAACGATCGTTGAGGTGATTTGTGGCCGAACTTGTGTCGCATCAGGTAGATTGGAAAAAGGGGTTAACCATGAACGCCCTGATGGCTGGGATGACAGTTAACCAAGCGGCTATGCAGCGTCGCTACCAGTTGGTTCGTCTGACTGCTGAAGAAAAATCCCGCCTGGCGAACCTAAAAATTGCCCGGCGTATTCTGGTGATGACGGAAGAATGGTGCTCCGACTGCCTGATGAACCTACCCATTCTGGCACGCCTTGCGGAAGCAGCGCCAGCTGCCGAAATCCGCTTTTTTATTCGCAAAGATTGGCCAAACTTGCGGGCGTATTTCAATGAACGCGACATTTACAGCCTGCCAACTGTGCAAATTATGGACGCCCAGTTCGCCCCATTGGGAGTCTGGGTGGAACGCCCGCAGGCAGCCCACCAGCGGTTGGCTCAATGGAAAGCTGACCATCCGGAAGTGGAGCGCACCCGGCGGCGCGCTGATTTAACCTCCGACCAGAAACGGGAAATGCTGCGTGAAGCCAGCGACCGGCTGCTGCTTGAAATGGAAAGCTGGTACAACCAGGGTTTGCAGTCTGAGACGGTGCGTGAGGTGACTGAAGTGCTGGAAGCGTTGGAAAAAGACCCGCAGGGCGTTTAAACCAGCGCGAAGTGTTCCTTCTCCACCTGCTGCCAGGTTTCTTTCGGCTCGGTGCGGATGTAAGCCCCCAGCAGCGGCAAAACTGCGCGCATTTCCTCAGCCATACGCTGGGTGGCACGGCGCAAGGAGAAGTGCGCATTCGGAGCGCTGCGCAAGGAAACCAAATGGAGCGCTGAGCGCAGGTTGAGCTGTAGGAGCACGCGGCGATTAAAAGCATTCGGCACCAGATAACTGGCGACCGCAGGGTTCCAGGCAGCAACTTGCTCATAAGCTTGTTCGGCCAGCTGCATGGCATTGCGAAAATGCTGTTCCAACCCGGCAGTAACGATCCGGCGCGGCAACGCGTAGCCTAACCGGGTCGTAAGCATCTGCGGCGTCTGAGTCATCATGCGGTGGCGTTTGAGCTCGAAATAACCACCCTGGTCAAGCATCAGGTCGAAAGTAAAATTGCCGTATTCCAGTTCGCGCAAAGGAATGACGAATTTTTCCAGGCTTGCCAAGATTTCCTGCGCCAGCCGTTGACGATCAGTGGGGATGAGGTTGCGGATGGATGACAGAGTATGCGCATAGTCGTTTCCGCCAAAACGATACAGACAGGCTGTCAGGATCCGGTTTTCGACCTCGCGGTCGTAATCCACCAACTGGCACCAGTCGCTGCGTTCTGAGCTTTGGGGTAAAAATTCAGCCGCACTGCGGGTAAGATCGCTCTGGACGGCATCCAGATAGGGGATCGGGTTGGCATATTTGACCAGTGTGGGGGTGTTTTCCTGCGCGACCCGTTTGAGTTCACGTCCAAGCGCCTGTACCTCGAGCAACGGGTGCGAGAGCATTTTGGAAATCGAATGTTCCAACGCGCGGGCATTGATGGTCATACCAACGTTAGCCAGGGCAGCCGCTGGCAGATAAAAGCGGCAAATATCCACGTAGCGCGAGCGAATGCGGCGTTCCCAGGCGCCGTCACTTTCACCCTCTTCGCGCGGGTGTTCCTGTTCAATGACCGCTTTGACCGCAGGCAGCGCTTCCTGATAACTGGTAAATAATGCCTCGATCGTCCGGATAAAAACCGGCTTCAACGCATGCCCATCCAACTCGGTTGGAGTGTGATGGTCTTGCGGTGTCCATTTCTGGTAGCGGGTCGACTTTTCAGTATAGGATGCCAGCCGGCAGGATTCCAGCGCTTCGACAGCCAGACGGGAGCAGTTTTCAACCGCAATATGCAGTACTGCATGTTCCGCTACGGAGGCATGCCCATATCCGACCACCCATTTTTCATGGAACTGGGCGCTTTTTTCATCATTTAATTCAGCAGCGATTTCGCGAAAACTTTGCGGCGACCGCGAGGTTTTAGCAAAAGTAACCGCGATGGTTTCCGGGCTCAGATTTTTCGGATCCAGCAAATATACCTGGCAATCAGCGCTCATTTCCCAAAACCTCCAAAGATTGAATAGTGTCGCGGTTCATTTGCTCAATTAATGCATCCACCGATTCAAAGCGCAATTCAGGGCGCAAATAAGCTACGAATTCCAATCGAATGCTCTTTCCGTAAAGATCTCCGGAATAATTCATCAAGTAAGTTTCGAGCCGGGCGACGGTGGAGTCGGTTTTAAAGGTAGGCCGTAAGCCAAAGCTGCTCACTGAAGGATGGCGCACCCCGTCCACCCAGGCCCAGGTGGTATAAACTCCATAAACCGGCATGACCTGTTCTTGCCAGGTCTCCAGGTTGGCTGTAGGGAACCCCAGAGCTTTCCCGCGCCCGTCTCCATGGACAACTAGCCCCTCAACCGTGTAGCGCCGTCCCAGTAGCCTTGCAGCCGCTTCCACATCGCCTGATCGGATCAGGCGGCGGATCAGGCTGGATGACACGGGCGAGCCGTCAAATTCGACTGGCTTCATCATTTCCAATTGGTATCCCAATTCGAGGCCGATTTCCCGCAAGCGTTCCACATTGCCTTCGCGCCCGCGGCCAAGGGCAAAATCGTATCCTACCAGGAGATGACTGATTCCAAGGTGGTCCTGTAACATTTCCATAAAATCCAGCGCGCTGATGGCAGCCAGCTCGCGAGTAAACGGCAAGGTGATGACCACATCCACGCCGCATGCCCCGAGCAATTCGGCTCGTTCCTCCGGGGTGGATAAATAACCGCCGTTGGTTCCTTTTCCGAGCACTACCGCTGGATGCGGAAAAAATGTCACTACTACCGAGGGCTTTTGCGCTGCTCGAGCGCCGTTGACGAGCTGCTTGAGAATTTGCTGGTGACCGAGGTGAACGCCGTCAAACGACCCGATAGTCAGCCAGGAGCGTTTTAGTTTGACCGGGTCGAGAGATTGGTAATGCTGCATCTTAATTAAATACCTTCTTTGGCTGCCATTCGTTGCTGGCCGGGTCAAATTCAAGCAGCGCAACCAGGTCGCCTTGCTCGCTGATCCCGCGGGCCATTTTGCCAATGCCTGCCTCGCCGGATACGCGATGACCATGCCGAATGGCATCTACATCCGCTTCAGTCAATGCAATAGAAGGCCAATCCGAGAGGGCCTCGGCTGCCGGGATCACATATTGATACCATGAACCGTCATCGAAGGCTTCGCGCAGTTTTCGCAGCGGCACAGCATCCCGCAGGGTAAAGCGTCCGGATTTTGTGCGGCGCAGCCCGACCAGGTGCGCGCCACAGCCCAGAACCTTGCCAAGGTCGTTTGCCAGCGAGCGAATATACGTGCCGGAAGAGCAGTAAACATCGATCACGGCCTCAGGCGGCGCCCATTCGAGCAGTTCCAGACTGTATACATTTATTTTGCGCGGCTGAAGATCAAATTCTTCGCCATTCCGCGCCATTTCATAGGCTTTCCGACCTTTGATTTTAATGGCGGAATACGGCGGCGGAACTTGCTCGATCTCCCCGACAAATTGCTGCAGCGCTTCTTCGAACTGGGCTTCGGTAATATTGTCGACCGGGTTGCTGGTGAGCACCTGTCCGTCAGCATCATAGGTATCCGTTGTTTTCCCCAGCTGAATCACTGCCTGGTAGCGCTTGTCGGACGCTGAAACATATTCACTAAGGCGGACAGCGGGACCTAACAATACCACCAGAACGCCGGAAGCCCGAGGATCGAGGGTGCCTGTGTGCCCGGCACGGCGAATAAAAGTGCCGCGCCGGATGATCTGGACTACGTCGTGCGAAGTCAGGCCCACGGGCTTGTCAACCACAAGCACCCCGGAAATCGAGTTTATCAGGTCGTCATTCAATTCCATTTCTCCCCTTTCACATCGTCCCCGGGAAAATTGGCGTTTCTAAGGATTTTTGCCAATTGCGCAATTTAACCCACTATTTTGAATTGCCGTTGAGCAGTAGTTTTTCAGTGGCGTCAAGTACCGTGGCTTGCACTTCCTCAAGCGTACCGGGGATTTCGGCCCCGGCAGCTGCAGCATGCCCGCCGCCGCCAAATTGCTCGGCAATTTTTGATACATCCCAGCCTGGCTGTGAGCGCCAGCTGACCTTGATAATATCCGGCGTGTGCTCAATAAACAATACAGAAATATCTGCATCGGCAATGCTCGACAGGATATCCGTCAAATCAGCATCATCCAGGTTATTATAACCGACTGCAAGGCGGTCGGTCTCACGCAGCGTGGCCCAGATCAAGCGATCTTTTTGCTGCAGCGTGGAAAGGCCCATCCCCCAGTAGCGCGCTGCTTCGATCGTGCGAGACACCAGCCCCTGGAAGTACAGGTGCGGCAAATCCGCCCCATGATCGACCAGGTCAGCGGCGACCCGCAGCGCATTTGCATTCATGTTCGAAGTACGGAAACCGATCGTATCGGTCAGGATGCCGGTTAACAGGGCGCTGGCAACCTCTTTGGTGATTGGCAACTCCCACTTTGGCAATGATTCGGCCAGAATGGCAGCAGTAGCCACCGCATCCGGTTCCACTAGGTTGATGACCGCATAACGGCTGTTGGTCACATGGTGGTCAATTTGAATGTCCGGTTGGCGTGGAACGATTTCATTGCCAATCCGCTTCAATTCACCCGAATCCACCGCGATAAAAGTATCAAAGGCTTCGCTGGGGCGCGTGACAATCTGGCTGCTGCCGGGCAGGTGCGCCAGGTTGTCTGGCACGCCATCGCGAAGGACCATTTGTACGTGCTTTCCGGCTGCCTGCAGCGAAAGACCCAACCCTAGCAGCGACCCGATGGCATCTCCATCCGGGCGCACGTGGGAGGTTACCAACAACCGTTCGGCTTTTTTTAGCCGGTCGCGAATAGAGGTGTGAATCTCGTCATTCATCCAGTTCTTCCTCGGATTCCTCAGCGGGTTCAACTGGTTGATCCTCGCGCAAATCCGCCAGCAGACGCTCGATTCGGTCTGCGCGTTCCGGGGTTGGATCCCAGTGAAAACGTAAACGCGGGAAAACCCGCAATTCGATCCGGTCTGACAGGGCGCGGCGAATGTATCCACTGGCGCTGGTAAACCCTTGCAGCGCTTCTACAGCGCGTTCACTGCCTTCAAGGGCAGACAGATACACATCCGCATATGCCAGCTCGCGGTCGATGGTGACATCGGTAATGGTGATGCCTGCAATGCGTGGATCGCGAATTTCGCCCATGACAATCATTTCAGATAAGTCCTGGCGAATCCGGTCACCAATGCGTTGTAGTCTTAATTTTGACGGCATTTTTCGTTCCTCAAACCTGTGCCGGGCTTAGGCGGTGGCCTTCTCCAGCACATAACATTCGATCTGATCACCGACAGCAAAATCATTGTAGTTACGGAACCCCGCGCCGCATTCAAAGCCGTTGCGAACCTCGCGGACATCTTCTTTCTCGTGCTTTAAGGAAGAAAACTCGCCTTCAAAAATGATGGTTCCTTCGCGGCGCAGGCGCACTTTGGCGTTGCGGCGGAACTCCCCGCTGGTCACCCGGCAGCCGGCAATTGCCCCGACTTTCGAGATCTTGAATGTTGCCAAAACGACGCCCGTTCCAATGATGTTTTCTTTGATTTCAGGTTCGAGCAAGCCCTTCATGGCTTTTTCGATGTCTTCGGTCAGCCGGTAGATGATATTATACAGCCGGATGGAGACGCCTTCGGCTTCGGCGTTGCGGCGGGCGGCGGCGTCCGCCTGCACATTGAACCCGACCACAATGGCATGCGAGGCAGTCGCCAGCATGATATCGCTTTCGCTGATGTTGCCAGCTTCGGCGTGCAAAATATTGATCTTGATATCGCCTTTGCCCAGTTCGTTGAGTGACGAAATGATCGGCTCCAATGAACCCTGAACGTCTGCTTTGACCACCAGGCGTAGTTCATGAACTTCGCCAGCTTGCACCTTGGCAAATAACTCTTCAAGTGTGGCTTTTGGGGCTGCCGCCGTCCGCTGCTGATGCGCCAGGGCGCGTTCTTCGACGAGCGCACGCGCTTCGCGTTCGGTGGAAAATTTCAAGAAAATATCGCCGGCGGAGGGAACTTCGTTCATCCCCATGATCTGTACCGGCGTGGAGGGGCCGGCTTTTTTGAGTTTGCGCCCGCGGAAGTCGAACATGGCACGGACGCGCCCGTACGCCCGTCCAGCGACGATGATATCGCCTGGCTCGAGCGTGCCGTTGTACACCAGCATATTGGCGACGACGCCTTTGGCGCGTTCTACCTTGGCCTCAATCACTGTGCCGAAAACTTTGCCTTCCGGGTTGGCTTTGATGTCGATATTGTCGGCAACCAGCAAGATGGCTTCCAACAGGTCATCGATGCCCTGTTTTTGTTTGGCAGAGACCGGAACAACCATAGTGTCGCCATCCCAATCATCCGGCACCAGCCCGTTCTCTGAGAGCTGCTTCTTTGTGAAATCGGGGTTGGCGTCCGGGCGGTCGATTTTATTCATGGCGACGATGATCGGCACGCGTGCAGCCTTGGCATGGGCAATCGCCTCACGCGTCTGCGGCATGACGCCGTCATTGGCTGCCACAACCAGTACCACGATGTCGGCGCCCTGAGCGCCGCGCGAGCGCATGGAGGTGAAAGCAGCATGTCCTGGGGTGTCCAGGAAGGTAATGGCTTTGCCTTTATGTTCGACCTGATAAGCACCGATATGCTGGGTAATCCCGCCAGCCTCGCCGCCGGCTACATTGGTGTGCCGGATCGCATCGAGCAGGGTGGTCTTGCCGTGGTCAACATGCCCAAGAATGGTAACAACTGGCGCGCGATCTACCAGTCGAGCGGCATCTTCCTTCGAGATGAGCTGCCGCCAGAGCGGCATTTCGCCGGCTTCTTGATCTTCTGCGATTTCATATACCTCGGATTTGGTTTCAAATCCCATCTCCGAAGCCACGACGGATGCCGTATCGAAATCGATGAGCTGATTAATATTGGCCATCACCCCATTCGCCATCAATATTTTGATGATCTGTATAGGGCTGGCTTCCATGCGTTGCGCAAGGTCGCGGACGGTAATGCTGCCAGGCAGCTCAATTGTTTTTGACCCGTTTTCACTCATAATCACCTCGTTTCCCGTTTTGCGTCCCTAAATCCCCTGACAATTTTCGCAAAGTCTTCAAATTTATGACCAGGGATTGGTGCCCGTGACGATGGAGGATGCTGAGGGGTCAAATCGATCGGCATACCCTGACAAGCGCCCGATCCTGCAATAGGAGCGGGGCGGTCAGGCTTCGTTCATAACGTCAACTGGCAGACTTTCCATGAAATGGATTAAAACGTCCCGATCCTGTTCGGTCAATTCAATTTTTAAGGCATGGTTTAACGCCCCTTTCAAGGCGCTCTCCCAGCAGGATTTCTTATCGTGCAGGTAGGCTCCCCGTCCCGCAGTTTTACCTGTCAAGTCGATGGAGACTCCCTCCGGGGAACGGACTACCCGGATCAAATTCCGCTTGGGCATCACCTGCCGACACCCCACGCATGTACGCTGCGGAATATGTTTTACACGTTTGGTAGGTTGTTTAGTCACCTTGCTTTCTCAAATCGTGCAACATAAAGAATCAGGAATCCCATTCCCAATCTTCGCCTTCACGGCGGTGCTTGCGTAAGACGATGGTCTGATCTTTTTCGGGATCATATTCCACCTGGACGTGTTTTTTCTTCTTTTTGCCTTTCTTCTTGTCCTTCCCGCTGGCGTCGTCCTCCTCCTCTTCCTCTTCGTCCGAGGCGACCGGAGTCGTGATCGCGGTGCGCAATTCGAACAATTTGTCGAAGGGTATTTCTTCCTCTTCCACTTCAGCGTCAACGGCAACCGCTGGCTCTGTCACCACCGGTGTTGCCTCAGCAACCACCGGTTCGATTTCTTCGACGGGAGCGGTGATTTCAATGGTTTCGGTTGGTGCGACGACCTCGGGAGTAACCTCGATCAGCTCGGGTTCAGCAGGCACCGATTCGGTCTCTGTTGCGACCTTGGCTGCTTCTTCTGCGGCAGCAGCGAGCTCAACTACCTGGCGCTCATCCAACGCAGCGACCATGTTGTTGATTTCCTGCAGCGCGCGCGGACCAATGCCGTTCAGCCGTAGGATATCATCCGGCCGAATTTTCATCTGCACGGCCATTTCACCAAGCGTACTGAAGCCTGCTTCTTGCAAAATGTAGGCGACGTGTTCGGGCAGACCGCTGTCCAGGATGCTGAGTTCGAAGGCATCCGAAGGAATGAGCGCCCGGATGTTTTCGATTTCAGCCACGGCCGCTTTTTCAATCGCAGGTCGAGCCGAAGAACGGCGCTCAACGCGGTCAACAAAACGCACCAATAATTCGAATTCTTCCGGCGCCAACGGACGGCCTTCAGCTTTCCGGGCCAGGAATTCTTCGACCTTGACCATCACGTCGGCCTCTTGCAGGGCGACGGAAGCCATTTCCTCATCTTTTTGAAGGCGGTTGAGAACATCCGCTGCCGCTTCCGGCAGGCTCTTGATGTCGATGCGCCAGCCGGTCAATTTGGCAGCCAGGCGGGCATTTTGCCCGTCGCGACCGATAGCAAGGCTGAGCTGGTCTTCCGGTACGACCACGGTAGCGGTTTTGCCGCCAGCGTTACGGTCGTTCAGGTACACGCCGTTCACCCGTGCTGGGCTGATCGCCTTCGCGATGAAGGCAGCCTGATCGGAATTCCATTCGATGACATCAATTTTTTCATCATGCAGTTCGCGCACAATGGCCTGAATCCGGACGCCGCGAATGCCAACGCAAGCACCAACCGGATCGATGCCGGGTTGGGTTGCGGAAACGGCTACTTTTGCACGCTCACCGGGTTCGCGGGCGATCGAGCGGATTTCAACCACGCCATGGTAGATTTCCGGGACTTCGTTCTCCAGTAAACGACGCAGGAAGTTGCGATGGGTGCGCGACAGGATGATTTGCGGACCGCGCGGGTTGTCCTTAACTTCAGCGACCAGCGCGCGCACCCGTTCATGAATGCGCGGGCGTTCACCGGGGATCAACTCTTTGCGCGGCATGGAACCTTCGGCCTTCATTTCCAGGCCGATGGTCAGACCCTGCGCGCCAACGGCCTGAACCACGCCGCTGACGATTTCACCCATCTGTTTCATGTAGAAATCGAGCTGCGCCTGGCGTTCTGCATCGCGGATGCGCTGCTGGATAACCTGACGAGCGGTTTGGGCAGCGACGCGCCCAAAGTCTTTGGGCGTGCTCTCGACAATAACCATGTCGCCAAGCTGGGCTTCTGGGTTGACCAGGCGTGCATCTTCCAGGGCGACCTCGGTTGCTGTCTCCTGCACCGATTCAACAACCTCTTTTTCGGCGTAGATGGTAACTTTGCCGGTCTCGGTATCCACCTTGGATTCAACATGCTGGGCATTGGAAGCATTTACAGCGCGGCGGTACGCCGACACCATAGCCGATTCCAGGGCCTTCAGGATAACTTCCCGACCCAGTTGTTTTTCCTCGATGACTTCATTGAAAGCCAGGGTAAATTCGTTCTTCATGCTTGCACTTTCTCCAAAAATAGTAACCCGTATATAAGCAGAAAAGTGGGGGGAGGCCCACTTTTCGTTGAACGCGAAATAGGTTGGCTTACTTACAGGACTTATTTTAACACAGACTGCGGCATTATGCAAGAAACATAAAGGGGGAATTTAGGTGGAGCCGTGTCAGGCGCCACGTGTCACGCAGACGCCCTGACGTTGGTGCGTTGCACCTGCCCTTGAATTTGGTGCTGAGAATTCTTGCCAACCCAAACATTTTGTAGGGGCTGCTCGCGAGCAGCCCCTACCTTATCTGCGCACTCGCCTCGCGCCTACCGATCATGAATCAGCCATGCTATACTTGCGGCATATTAAAATCCAATCAATCCGGGACAAATCATGGCAGCAAACCCAATCTGGTGGCGTGATGGTGTGGTCTATCAAATTTACCCGCGATCCTTTGCCGACAGCAATGGCGACGGTATTGGCGACCTGGGAGGAGTGATCCAGCACCTGGACTACCTGGCTGAATTGGGCGTCGAAGCCATCTGGTATTCGCCGTTTTACCCCTCGCCTGACGTTGACTTCGGATACGATGTCAGTAACTACACGGATATCGATCCCAAATTTGGCTCCCTGGCTGATTTTGACCGTCTGGTTACAGAGTCGCATCAGCGCGGTATCCGGGTGATCCTTGACTTGGTGCTCAACCACACCTCCGATCAGCATTTGTGGTTTCAAGAGTCGCGCAAGGGCAAAGACAATCCATATTCCGATTGGTACATCTGGCGGGATGCCAAACCCGATGGCAGCCTGCCCAATAACTGGGAAGCGATTTTTGGCACACCAGGCTGGGAATGGGATGCAAAACGTGACCAATATTATTACCACATGTTTTACCCACAGCAGCCAGACCTGAACTGGCGCAACCCCCAGGTACGCCAGGCCTGCTTGGACGTGGTTCGCTTTTGGCTGGACCGCGGCGTGGATGGCTTTCGGCTGGATGTGTTCAGTAACTTTTTCAAACATCCGGATTTACCCGATAACCCACCAGCCGTTGGGCTGCGTGCTTTTGACCGTCAGAAGCATATTTATGATTCCAACCAGCCGGACATGATCCCGCTGCTGCGCGAATTACGCGAACTGCTGGATTCCTACCCCGAACGCTATGCAGTGGGTGAAACATTTATGCCGACTCCGCAAAGCGTGTCTGCGTATACTGCTCCCGGTCTGATCCATGCGGCCTTTGATTTTGAAATGCTGCACTGCCGTTGGGATCCTGAATGTTTCCAGAAAGCGATACTGGCGACGGAAAAAGCCATGCACCCAGATTCCTGGCCGGTCTATACCCTCAACAACCATGACACATCCCGCACCGCTTCCCGTTACCACTGCGGTAACAATGACGCGCGACTAAAGGTTGCAGCGGCCTTGACGATAACCCTGCGCGGCACACCGTTCATCTACTATGGCGAAGAAATCGGCATGCGCAACATTCACGTGCCGCGCCGGTTTATCCAGGATCGGATTGGCGAGAAATACTGGCCCATTTTCGATGGGCGCGATAAAAACCGTTCGCCCATGCAGTGGAATGCCAACTCACACGCCGGATTTACCACTGGCAAACCCTGGCTGCCGGTGCATCCAGACCACGGGACCCGCAATGTAGAGGCCCAACGCAAAGATCCCCAATCTCTATTCCATTTTTACCGCCGGCTGATTCAACTGCGCAAAGAACTATCGGCTCTGCGCGGCGGTTTGTTCCAGCCGGTGACCTACGAACCGCGAAAACTATTGGCTTACCTGCGCCAGGATAGCGAACAAACGGTGCTGGTGGTGTTGAATTTCAGCCACCGACCGGTGCGGCTGGCAATGGGCGGGGAACTGCGGCGGAATGGCTGGGTGTTGGCGCTTTCGAACAAGCATGACACGCTGCCCGCGATTGAAAAAGGTGGTTACCTTTCTCTGCAGGGCGATGAGGTGATGATCCTGACCGAAAAGGGCTAAGCTATTCTTCTTCGCCGCTGGTTTCTCCAACAGCTTCCAGGTCAAACGCTACGCCTACCTGTTCGCCAGCTTCCCGCAAGCCCTTGACCACCTCGACCAGCAGCGGGACACCCTCACGGGTATTGCGCTCATAAAGTTCAAATTCTTTTTCGCCATGGATATAAATGCGTTCCTGGCCGAGTGCCTTGGGCGCTTCTTTGAGGGTGTGGATCAGGCTATCCAGGTCGGATTTAAACCCCTCCAGGTCGCGGAAAGCGCTGATGTCAACGGCTGCGAAAAAATGCCCAACGTTGGCGGGCGCATCCCGACCTGGCGCGCCAACCTCGGGGCCAAAGGCAGCGCCCGATAACACGCCCGTAAAGATATCCACCATCAAGCCAAGACCGTAACCCTTATAACCGCGCATGATATCTGAGCCCCCCAGCGGAAGCAATGCGCCGCCTTTGAGCACCTCGGCAGGCGTGGTGGTCACTACGCCATTCTTATCCACGCCCCAGCCTTCTGGAATAGTCTCGCCAGCCTTATCGTAAACCGTGATTTTACCGATGGGAACGATGCTGGTTGCCATATCGAGTACATAGGGTCGTTCGTGCAAGGCAGGGGCTGCCACGGCGATCGGGTTGGTGCCGATGATGCGGGTACGGCCGTAGGTTGGCGCAACCAGCGGCTGGGCGTTGGTGAAGCTAATGCCGATCATGTCATGCGGGAGGGCCATCATAGCGTAATAGCCGGCGATGCCGTAGTGGTTGCTGTTGCGCACGGTCACGAAAGCGACGCCGCTGTGGCGCGCCTTCTCGATGGCAGTCGTCATGGCATGGTAACCAACGACCATCCCCAGGCCGTTACCGCCGTCGATGAGTAGGGTGGAGGGAGACTCGCGCACCGTGGTGAATGGCGAGGTTGGATCGATGAGCCCCTTGAGGATGCGCGAGCCGTAATAGGAGTGCAGCCGGATGATGCCGTGTGAACTCACCCCGCGCAAATCGGCAGAAATGAGGATTTCGGCAGCTCGCTCGGCGTGGGGTTGCGAAACGCCAAGCTTGCGGAAAAAGCGCACCATGTAATCGGTCAGGTCTTGAGCGCGGTAAAGGATGGCTTGCGGCATGATTTATCCCTTTGTTGATCTAAATTGGATGGTGGAGTAAAAATATTATAGCAGGGAACGAAAAAACAAGTTTCTCCGGAGACCCCTCACCCAGCCTCTCCCCGTTTATTGCATTGACCGGGAGAGGAGTTAAAAAAATTCCTCTCCCTGAAAGGGAGAGGTAAGGTGAGGGTCTTTTGTTTTTACAGCTGATGCGAAAATTACTACACATCCAAATTGCGTACCGTGCGCGCGTGGGTGGTGATAAACCGGGTGCGCGGGGGGACTGCCTCGCCCATCAGCATGTCGAAGGTACGGTCTGCCGCAGCGGCGTCATCAATGGACACCGAAAGCAGCGTTCGTTTTTCGGGGTTCATGGTGGTTTCCCACAGCTGTTCCGGATTCATTTCGCCAAGACCTTTATAGCGCTGCAACGTTGCTTTTTCCGCAGTCGGTCCCATGGCCTTCAGCGCCTGGTCTTTTTCGGCTTCCGTATAGACATACTGGTGGTTGTTTTTATGATTAATCCGGTAAAGGGGCGGCTGGGCGATATAAAGATGCCCTTCATCGATAAGCGATTGCATATAACGAAAGAAGAAGGTCAGCAGAAGTGTACGGATGTGCGATCCATCCACATCGGCATCCGTCATGATAATGACGCGGCCGTAACGCAGCCCGGTCAGGTCGAAGGATTCGCCGATGCCGGTACCCAGCGCCGAAATCAACGCCTTGACCTCATTGTTGGACAGAATTTTGTCCAAACGGGCGCGTTCAGTGTTGAGAATCTTACCGCGCAGGGGCAAAATCGCCTGGAAATGACGGTCACGACCCTGTTTGGCCGACCCGCCTGCGCTTTCACCCTCGACGATGTACATCTCTGTTTTACTTGGGTCGCGTTCAGAGCAATCTGCCAGCTTGCCGGGCAGCGTTAAACTCTCCAACGCTGACTTGCGGATGACCAGATCACGGGCTTTGCGCGCTGCATCGCGCGCGCGGGCTGACGTCAAACACTTTGACACAATTGCCCTGGCTGCAGACGGATTCTCTTCCAGGAAGGTGGTGAATACCTCGCCAACGACTTGCTGCACGTAGGTCTGCACCTCGGGATTCATCAGTTTGACCTTGGTCTGCGACTCAAACTGGGGATCGGGGTGTTTAATCGAAACCAGGGCGGTCATGCCTTCGCGGGTGTCGTCCCCGGTGAAGTTGGGGTCGGCATCTTTGAGCAGGTTGGTGCGACGCGCGTAGTCGTTGATCACACGGGTGATCGCGGCGCGCAGTCCGGTCATGTGGGTGCCGCCGTCGATGGTGTTGATCGTGTTGGCAAATGAATAAACCGATTCCGAGTACGCGTCCGTGTACTGCACCGCCACTTCGATGCCGATATTATCAATTTCACGCTCGGCAAAGAAAACCGGGTGGAGCACCGTCCGGTTGCGGTTCAGGTAACGCACGAAGGAAACAATCCCGCCTTCAAAAAAGAAGGTCATATCTCGTTGAATGCGCTCGTCGATCAGCTTGATTTGCACCTTGCGGGTGACGAACGCCATCTCGCGGAAGCGTTGGATCAAGGTTTCGAACTTGAAGTCGATCTCTTCCTTGAAGATCTCGCGGTCAAAGCGAAACGAAGTGATGGTGCCGGTTTGATCAGGATCGCAGTTTCCGATCTGTTTTACCGCATCTTGCGGAATACCGCGTGCGTAGCGCTGAGAATAAAGCTTGCCTTCCCGGCAAACGCGCACTTCACACCATTCCGACAGCGCATTTACCGCTGAAACACCCACGCCATGCAGACCGCCGGACACTTTGTAGCTAGATCCGCCAAATTTTCCGCCCGCATGCAGCGTAGTCATGACGACTTCGAGCGCCGATTTTTTCTTCTCCGGGTGAATGTCCACTGGAATGCCGCGGCCGTTATCCTCTACGGTCACTGAACTGTCGGCGTGAATGGTGATGGTGATTTTGTCGCAAACGCCAGCCAGAGCCTCATCGATGGAGTTGTCAACGACTTCATAAACCAGGTGGTGTAGCGCTTTGATATCCGTACCGCCGACATACATACCTGGACGGCGCCGGACGGCCTCAAGGCCTTCCAGTACCTGAATATCTTTAGCGCCATAAGACGAAATGTTCACCGGTTGTACCACGTATTCCTCCTGGACAATTAAAACGCCAATCTGCTGATTTCAGCGTGATGGGCTGTCAATGTGTTTGTTCGGTTTTAATTTCTTGCGGGCGAGCCGAGGGGGAATTTTCTACCATCCAGCGAATACCCCCGCGAAAATAGACAAAGCTGGCAGCGAAAACCGCCGTGTAAATAAATGCATGCCCCAAAATTCCAACCAGCGTCATCCAGGAACTGGCGGGGGGAACCTGCCACAGAACATCCATACCCCGGGCGATGATTAGCGCGATAATCAGAAACATGCCGGTGCCGGGCAGGAAATGGCGCACTAAGCGCACACTGGTCATTGCGGATGCCACCAGGCCGAATTTCAGTGAAAAAATAGCATGCGGCGTGAAAATCAACGGAAGGAGCATCCAGATCAGCAAGAATCCAGCAAAAAGTAAGGCGAAATCACCCATCCCAGGGCTGATCAGTGCAATCACGGACACGAGCATCAAGGCGGGAACGAGCAGGATGATCAAACCTATCAGCAGGCCCAGAGTCAATGCCAGCGCCATACCAGTTTTGCTGAGGAAAGACATTAACTCAAACCCATTTCGGGTGTCAGACGTTGCCCGGGCTAACAGGCTGAAATACAGGCTGCCGGCTAGAAAACCAATCGAGATGACCACAAGCCAGATACCAAATCCCATGGTCAAATTGGGGACTTCATAGAGGGTTGCCGGGCCCAATGGTGTTGCTGCTGAGCGGACCGAGGACATCAAGCTCGGGACGCCGATGGGCAGGGTGCGGATGGCACCGGCCAGGTTGAAATTGGCGAGAATCTCATCCCAGATATCGCTGATGACCGTCATCTGGCCAGCCAATTCAGGTGAATTGATCTGCTGGAGCAGGCGTACAGTCTCATCGATCATGGGTTTGAGTACTTTTTGGACGCTCACTTGCGGACCAAGCCAGAGATAAAGGTCGAAAACGATAGGCAGAACCAACAAGGCAAGATTGTTGGCAACAACATTAAACCCCGCGATGATCGCATTCATCATGCGCGGGGGAGCGCCTGAACCAATGGTGGGATTTTCCATAGACGCCTTAATTTTACCATATGTGACCCTCGCGCGCTTGAGGAGGTGACCGTCAGGGTAGCGCGAGAGGATTGAAACCAACCTTTTGTCCTCATGCATAATTAGGATGGACGGGGTAAAATTAATGGATGGACGCGCACCAACATCTGCCAGATACCAACCGACTTTCGGTCATTACGGCTACTATTTTTCTGGCTTATGCCCTTCTGCCATTCGTTGATCTGCCCGGCCAACAGATAAGCGTACAACTGCCCGGATTCCTTTTTCAGTTGGCGCTCAACTTTAGCACCGTTGTTTCCATCCTGGTGGCGCTTTTAGCGGCTGCGGGCACAGACTGGCTCATCCAGGGTCATCCGACCGCGGCAGGCTCTGTGCGCCTGCCTAACTGGCTGCTGCCCGCGTTGACAGCCTGGGCCATTGGGGTCCCTCTGACGACTTTGGAGGTCAGCACTCAGTGGTGGGCGGTATTCGCCCTGGGCGGGTTGTTGTTCGTTCTGGTACTGGTAGCAGAGTATATTGTGGTCGACCCGGATGATGCCCGGCATGCGCCCGCCAGCGTCGGGTTGATCGCTGTCTCATTTGCTTTGTACCTGGTATTGACCATCTCCATCCGGGTTGCCAACCTGCGGTTGTATGGGGTGTTGTTCGCAGTTGCGCCGACCGTATTTCTTGTGACCTTGCGTACCCTGCACCTGCGCAGCAACGGCCGCTGGTTTTACGGCTGGGCAGCGGGTATCATGCTGGTGGTCGGGCAGGTGGCAGTCGGATTGCATTACCTGCCGCTCACCCCGCTGCGATTTGGACTGGTGCTGGTAGGTTTGACTTATGCGCTCGTCAGCCTGGCGAGCGGCATCGAAGACCGGCGTGAGGGGAAAATCATCTGGATTGAACCGGCAATAATGCTGGCAATTTTCTGGGGGCTGGCGTTGCTGGTACGGTCATGAAGGATCACAGGCTGGTTTTATCCAGCAGGCACATCTCGCAGATGGAAGTCCATGTGAACAGCTGTTCGCCCGAAGAAGGCTGCGGGCTTTTGGCCGGTGTCGGGCAGCGGGTTGAGTTAACAATTCCGATAACCAACCAACTTCACAGCCCGGTGAGGTACAATATGGAACCGGAAGAATTGGTTCGCGCATTTTACGATCTGGAAGCCCGTGGGTTGGAAATGCTCGCCAACTTTCACTCGCATCCCAGCGGCCTTGATACACCGTCTGAAACCGATATTCGCGAGTTCGCCTACCCAGGCACCTTCATGTTGATCTGGTTCGGCGCGACCTCGGGCTGGCAGGTTAAAGGGTTTGATGTATTTCAGGATGCTTATCGTGAAATTGAGTTGAGAATTATAGATTGACCGCAACCCGGATGGTAAATGGGTGTTGCTTAATACGCCTGGAGGAACCTTATGATTGAGTTTTGGATGATTGTATTGGTTTTCGTTTTGTCTTACCTGGCTGGCGCGATTCCGTTTGGACTGCTGGTTGTGTGGGTTTTTAATGGTAAGGACATCCGCTCTGTCGAAAGCGGCCGTACCGGGGGTACCAATGCAATGCGGGCGGCTGGTTTTTTCGCTGGCCTTTTGACCGCAGGCCTCGATGTGCTTAAAGGTGTGGCGACCGGATGGATTGTTGCCTGGCTGGCACCGGGAATCCCCTGGATCCAGGTGGTGGCAGCCTTGATGGCTATTCTTGGTCACAATTATTCCATCTTCTTAATTGAGGAAAGAATTGGCGGCGGCGTTCGTTTGCGCGGCGGAGCCGGCGGCGCACCTGCGCTTGGCGGTGCCATCGCTCTTTGGCCGCCGAGTGCGTTGATCATTTTACCGCTTGCAGCCTTGACCTATGTTTTCATCGGCTACGCATCGGTTACCACCATGTCCGTGGCTGCCTTTGCCGGGACTATTTTCTTCATCCGAGCCGCGCAAGGATTAAACCCCTGGGAGTATGGTTGGTACGGAGTGGCAGCGCTGCTCATCGTCATGTGGGCTTTGCGACCGAATCTGGCGCGCCTGGCAGCCGGGACGGAAAGAGTGGTCGGGTTGCGCGCTTACTGGAAGAAGCGGAAAGAAAAGGAAGAAGAACAGCGGAAACAGACACAGTCCAAAGCCTCTGTTTCGCGGTCTTCTCAACACCGGCAGGAAAATGGAATATAAAAATGAATGGGCGTCCGTTTTTGGACGCCCATTTTTATTGTTAAATTAGTTTACCCACACTTCAAAGTGCGCCAGCTCAGGCTTCAGTTGGGGCCTGAGGTGCTAACGCTTCTTCGGAAGCAAAATTTTTATAGAGGTAACGCACATTCCGCTTATGCAGGTCGTTGGCAATTCCGCCCAGAAAGACCCGGCTCTTGCCGCAAGATTCAATATCGATGGCTGTGAGCGCTTCAATTGGATTTTTTCGGCGCGCAGCGGCACGGACGGCCTTACGCACCGCCGCGATGTAGGCGAGATTATCCCGCACTGCATCGTCAATTTCACCGCGCAGGATGATATCCCCATGACCCTGGACGATGTTTTCCAACCCCATCTTGCCAATGGCTTTAATGGTGTTGCTCATGATATCCGGGTCGCCATCCACCATGTAAGGCAGCGGCAGGAAGGCATCTCCAGCGAATAGTACCCGGTCCTCCTCGACCAGGATCGATATCCCATCGGTACTGTGACCGGGAGTGTGCATGAACACTAAATTTTTCTTTCCGGTACGCAGAGTCAACGTCCCATCGTCAAAGGTCAGGTGAGGATAAACCAGTTTTACCTGGCGGAAAGCGGCGTTTTGCCGCCGGGCAGCATCCAGCGAAGTTGGTCCGCGAACTTCCATGAGTTCCCGGCATAATGCATGCGAGACGATCGTCGCGCCTGGGAAAAAGCAGTTGCCCCAGGTGTGGTCGGCATGGTAGTGGGTGTTTACCACGTAGCGTACCGGAACGCCAAGCTGCTCCTCGATAAACGCCCGCATGGAAAGGGTCTCCTCGGGAGTTGCGAGCGTATCGATTACCACCGCCCATTGCGGCCCGGTAATCGCGCCGGCAGTCACCTGGGCATAGACTTCACTTTGAAACCAATAGACATTTTCTGATACACGTTCGCGATGCATAGCAATTCCCTGAGAGATTATTGTTTCCGAGCAGGCAGTGTTGGATGAGAACTATCTAAACCCCACGTGCTACTAGTGCCATAGAATAGCATAAATAAAATGAAAAGTCAAAAAATGGGAGGCGGGTCGGAAAAGGTCCCCTTTTTGTAACAAGGGCAACGCCTGGGCACGGGGTTAGTGGGATGGTCTCCTGCGTGCGAAAACCCCCATGCCGCTACGTATGGATCAAGGCGTTGCGTTAATAATATTGGATTTAATCTTCAGCATCCCGTTCCTCGCGGGTTGGGGAGGGGATGGTCAGCAGGCCGCGTTTATTGAGATAAATTGCCACGCCGCCGACGGTAACCAGCTCCAGGCCGAGCAACCCCAATATCCAGGGCCAATTGCACTTGCCGAAGGTCATGATCGCCGGTGCCTGCTCTCCTGGAAGGACGCCCTGCGTAACGGGTGTCGCTGTAGGAGTAATGACGTGCGTAGCAGCGGTCGAAGTCTCATCAGCCGTTCCTGGCGTACCGATGCTGGATATCGCTGTGCCCCCGGCCGGGGGGTACCCGGTGGCCAGGTCAGTGCTGGCCGGCGTCAAGGTGACCGTAAAAGTAAATGACGGCTGTGGTAATAAGGTATTCACCGCCTGAGCAGTGGACGTCCTTGCACCTGGGAACAGGGTTGGGGTGGGCGTAATGGTCCGGGTGGGGAACGGCGTGCGGGTCGGAGCGGGTGTCGGCGAGCGGAAAACATAGTAGGTTGCGTAGCGGATGGGCGTGCGCGTGCGGGTTGGGAAGCGCGTCAGCGTAATCGTGCGCGTGGGAGTTCGGGTCAGTGAGCCGGTTGGGGTGGGGGTTGGCCCGGTGGGGGTAATTGTGCCTGTAAGGGTCAGGGTGCGGGTTGGGGTAAATGTCAGGGTAGATGTTGGGGTAGATTGGCCGATGGTGGCGCTGATGACGTTCGAAAAAGTGGAACCCAGGCTGTTGTTGACGATTTCCAGGCGGTAATAATAGGTGGTGTTGTTGGTTAACCCCGCATCGATGTATTCATAATTTGCTCCGCTGGCGCTGGAGCCGGTGTGGACGATCAGATTGCCGACTCGTTCAAATGGTCCCGCCGCAGCCAGGCTGCGCAGGACATAAAAGCCGGAAAGATTGACCTCACTGGCGGTTGTCCATTGGATGGACGCCTGTCCAATCCCGGGGATGGCTGCAAAACGGGTGATCACCACCGAGGACGGTTGCGGCGGCAGACCGACGACGAATGGGGTAAAGTTCAAGTCGTTTGAAAAATCCGGGCGGTCTGAGGAGTCGATGATGACCTGGATTTCTTTGGCAGCGGTGTTGCAGGTAGTGGCCTGACCAGTCGCGCCGGTTGTCTTCCAGACGCCGGGCGCCATGATCGACGGTGAAAACCAATACAGGGGGATTTTGGCGGCATCACCTGATGCGCAATATTCAGCGGTCTCAATGGTGGAGGCGCAGCCTGCCAGAAACTGGTCATAACGCAGAGAAAGGGTCAATTGCGCAGATGGGACAACGTCCTTTTCTAGAAAAATATCGTAGTAGTTCGAGCATGCCGTCAAACTACCCAACGCGCCGCCAGTAAAAGGCACATTTTCCGGCGCCCCGACGCCGTGGTTAATCAAATTCAACTGGTAATCACTGCCGTCCGTGGAGCGCTGGTAGCCTACCAGTCCGTTGAAGCCGCTCTGTTTGGTCGTGGTTACGGTAACTATTTCACCCTGTACGCCGGCGTCTCCGCTGCGCGGCTGGGCTGGCGCACCCAGGCGTTTATTATCGCTTACTGTGCACTGGCCGGTTGCAGTGGTAGCGGCTACCCCGAATCCCCAGAAATTATGATCCGCCTGACCGGCATTCCCGCAATTGACCTGGATTCCAGGGCGGTTATTGTACAGGTTATTGCCAATTGTTTGAACTGTACCGCCGGCGACGTACGGTACGCGGAACAAGGCATATTCGGAATTATCCATGACCTGGCTGAAGCGCAAGGTCACGTTACCGGTATTGTCGGATACTTTTAACCCATTTTGCCCGGATAGCAGATCCACATATTCGAGCGTCACCCCCGCGGGGGAGTCTACTTCGACTAAATCGCGGCTGGGAGCCGCACAGGCGCCGTCGGTAATCGTCAGCGAGCGCAAGATAACCCCGGCAGTCAAGCGCAGTATGGGTTCGCTACAACTCGCACCCGCATAGGTAATGCGCGAATCGGCCAAACCCTGAATTATGGCAGCTTTGTCCACCCAAACGGTGTTGCTTTTCACCGCATATTCGCCAAGGATGGTCACCGTTACCGGCTGAGCATCGACGGCGTCTTTCAGCGCGGTGCCCATACCACCGGCCGAATCGGCGCCGGAATTGAGGTAACAGGGGGAAGAACTGCCGCAGGCGGCGGCATCATTGGCCACGTATACGACTGCTGCA